>LAHS01004717.1_pt1 | contig 27199 bp, 28 predicted proteins | sample 329651 | NCBI WGS metagenome assembly LAHS01 (sample SAMN03275699, study PRJNA271635) | activated sludge metagenome | isolation source: sample C-1 Sludge from hydrolytic chamber (first chamber) of Anaerobic... | reverse complement strand
TTCCTCTGTTCCTTAAATTTTTTTAATTATGTCCCAGCCTCTTTGTCAATACTCTGAGCATGTTAACATGCTTTCTTCCATACAAAGTTAGATTTAGTAAGCGCGGGCGAACCAAACTGTATGTTGTGCTTCTTTCCCACAATGAATGCAAGTATGCTTTGTAACGGGTGGGTTAAATGGTATATTACGAGTTGTAAATTTTGTTTCTTCTTTTACCTTTTCTTCACACACATCATCTCCACACCAACCCGCTAAAATCCAACCTAGGATTGTTTCATTTTGTTCTGATTGAGCTAAATGCTGTTTTAACTGTTCCATTGAATCGATATGGGTATGAGAGTTGTTTGAACGGAAAGCTTTTGCTTTTTCAAATAGGCGCGTTTGCATCGCTTCAAGTTCTGTTTCTATGCTTTCTACAATTGTTTCTAAAGAAACAGATACTTTTTCTTCTTCATCTCGGGCTTTCATTAAGCCTTGCTGATTTTCTAAATCACGTGGTCCCAATTCAATACGCACAGGTACACCTTTTAGCTCCCATTCATTAAACTTATAACCAGGTGATTGGTCTGAATCATCAAGACGCACACGGATGCCCTTTGCTTTTAACGCAGTAAAAATTTCATCCAATTTCTCAATAATCCCAGGGTTCTTTTTCCAAGGACCAACTGGGATTAACACAACTTGCGTTGGAGCGATTCTTGGTGGTAAAACAAGTCCTTGTTCATCACCATGCACCATAATAACAGAACCAATTAATCGAGTAGATGTTCCCCATGATGTTGTATGCACATGGACATGTTTATTTTCTTTGTTTAAATATTTGATATCAAAAGCTTCGGCAAATTTTGTGCCTAAATAATGAGATGTCCCTGCTTGTACGGCCTTGCCATCCTTCATCATCGCTTCAATTGAAAATGTATCAACTGCTCCAGCAAAACGTTCTGACGGTGTTTTTTGTCCATCATAGACAGGAATTGCTAATAATCCTTCCACAACTTCTTTATAAATAGCTAACATTTGCATTGTTTCTTTCCGTGCATCTTCTTCATCAACATGCGCCGTATGGCCTTCTTGCCATAAAAATTCCGAAGTACGGATAAACGGTAGCGTTTTCTTTTCCCAACGGAATACATTTGCCCATTGATTGATTAAAACAGGAAGGTCTCGATAACTTTTAATCCAGTTTGAATACAAATGCCCAATCATTGTTTCCGAAGTTGGGCGCAGCGCTAAACGCTCTTCTAATTGTTCACCTGCCGCTTCGGTCACCCAAGGAAGCTCTGGCGAAAATCCTTCAATATGATCCTTTTCCTTTTGGAAAAAAGATTCTGGAATAAGCATCGGGAAGTAGGCATTGCGGTGACCTGTTTCCTTAAAACGCTTATCCATCTCCGCTTGAATATGTTCCCACAGTTCATAGCCGTCTGGTTTAAAGGCAATACAACCACGAACCGGCGTATAATCCATTAAATCCGCCTTTTGTATCGTTTCCACATACCATTTTGAAAAATCATTTGTTTTTTGAGACATCTTTTTTCCTCCTATTTTGAAAAAATCTATTTCACTTCGACAAAATAGCATCTAGACTTTATTCGAGCCTGCTCAAACAGCTCCTTTTAAAATCTATGTTACCCAGCGAAGCATTTAACTTAATTCGGTCAAGGCATGCATCCATATCTTTCGGCTTCATCCCTTAGCTAGGGCCAAATCAAGTTCATAAAAAAAGCATAAAGCATCCTAATAAAGGACGTCTTTACGCTAGTTGACGTGGTACCACCTTAGTTCGGCATAATTAATAATATGCCCTCTAAACGTTTGTAACGAAACGACTCGGTTAGTTGTTAACTGACATCTCCGTGGTAGGGTTCAATAAGAAGGGGTGCTATAGCTCTCAGCCTAGGCTATATTTTCTGTTTCACATTTCTTATTTACTTAGTCACATCATCGATTGTATATGTATACATTAATATACCAATTTGCTAAATGTAATTCAATCATTACGATAGGTCATTGAATGATAAAATATAGTTTGCATACTATTACGCTAGCTCTTGTATCAGCTTACCCAAATTCCCCTATTTTTAATAAATGCTTTACTATACCAGCATAAAAACATTTTGATGTTTTCATTAAATCAAGTAGAATGAGTTTGAAACAGTTATGTGAAAGGTGATTAGATGCAACGTCAACTAACAGAAAAATTATGGCGTGAAGAAAAATATCGCGTTATGTTTCATAGCCAAAAGCATTACAATCAACTCCGTCTGGCCATGCGCGACATGATGAGCCATGAACAAATTAAACAATTAATCGAAGTTGCATTACAACAAACGCCAACTGAAGGCAGCATGCGCAATGCTTGTCAGCATATGTGGGGGTATTTCCGTAAAGTAGCCTCAATAGAAGAAAAACGAACATACGAGCAACTGCTTCTTACTTGTCAAATACCAGCGCTTCTTTGTTTTTTACAACAATTAGCCATTCAATATAACGTTACTTATTTACGTGAAAGTACTATTTTACAAATACAGTAGCAGTAGTTATTGCCTAAATGCAAGCCTACGAACAAGTGGCTCGCCCTTTAATATTAAGCTCTTAGGAGAATCTATATGAACACCAATAAGGACAACGAGGACATTATCTTTCTTACTAATCTAACCGAACGTATAATGCATCCATTTTATAATAAACAAATCGTCTTTACAGGGGCTCTTTCTACGATGACACGCGCAGAAGCTGCAAAAAAAGCACGAGCTTGTGGCGGTTTAATGCAAGGGGCTGTCACTAAGGACACCGCTTTTGTTATTCTCGGTCATAACCGACGAGGCAAAAGCACGAAACATTTAAAAGCAGAGCAACTCATCCAACTTGGATACGACATTCAAATTATTGCTGAAGATGATTTTATTTGGCTTATTTCCATGCAAAAAGAGTATATACCTTCTTCAATCCTAGAAATATCAAAAAATGCACTCCAAAAATAAAAAACTGAAAGAGGACACCTTGTGCCTCCCTTTCAGTTATTCTTTGATAGAAAAATATTGGCGCACCCTACTAACAATCATATAATCCTTTCTTTTAATAACATAAATGCTTCTGCAGCCTCAAAGCCACTTGCAGCACCACGAACATAAGCAAGTGATGAAACAGCTTTTTCACTTCTTGGAAATGGAAAGTTACTAATTTCTGATTCATAAATATTCATAATTTCAATCTTACGCTCTAAATAGTCTTTAATATCAACATAAACATTAGGTCTAAAATTGTTTGCATCAGGATTTATTGTAAAATCCGTTTCAGATAAAGTTTCATAAGCTAATACTTTTTCTACAGATGAGTATCTAAACCATTTAGTACAAGCCATAGTTGCATCAAACACAAATTTATGATCAGAATGAATGTCACTTGGATAGGGTACGTATATTATGTTTGGTTGAATTTTATGAAAAACACTACTAATTGCTCCAATTAAATTACTTTCTGGGACTTGGTCTAACATAGCCGCTTCAAATCCCAACTCAAAGGTTTCATTGAAGTTATATTGCTTTGCCACCTTTGCAATTTCCTTAGCTCTTTTCAATTTAGCTTCTTCTTTAAAAAAGCTACCCATAGTAGTAATAATTAGCCAAAAAATTTTATCACCATGCTCTACATGTTTTAAAATAGTACCCCCACACCCTAGCGTTTCATCATCTGGGTGAGGCGTTACAATCACGACATTTTTACTCATTCATCTAAGTCCTCCAATGGGTCTGTTATTTTATATATAAAATCACTGTAATTTAAATTTTGTAAAAATTTTAATGCTCTTTGTGTGGATTGACCGTCCCCGTAAATAGATTTTACATTTTGTAATTTTTCTATATAATCCACATTTGATAGTCTATGAATTGCATTTTTTATCGATTGTTTAGAACTATCAACAAATAGAACGTTTTCAGTAGAATATCTTCCGACTTGCCGATTACCTACATTAATTACTGGCTTTTTTATCATAGGTGCTTCATAAATCCCCATACTTGAATTCCCAATTAAAAAAGAACTATTTCTAAAAAGATTTACAAATATATCTCTTGGAAGGTTTTTATACATAAAAAAATTAGTATCAGAAGAATATTTTTTTAATGTATTGATAATCTCTACTTGACCACTATCCGAATTTGGATATCCTACAAATGTAAAAATATTTTTTTCTTTTAAAACATCCAATATATTACTCAAATGTTCTCCAGAGTCCCGCTCATGTTGTGCTTCAGGATGAAAAATCAACAATGCATAATCTTCAATATCCATTGAAATACCTATCTTATTAAACACTTCTTCTTTAGTTAAAATGGGTGTATCTTTAAATTTGTCTAATGAAGGGCTACCAATGTTAAAAATTCTTGATTTTTCTTCGCCCATTGCAAGCAATCTTTTTTCTGAAACTTCATTAGATACAAAATGAATATTAGCTAATTTGGAAGTAGCGTGGCGGATAGGGTTATCTACATGACCGTCCGTACTATGATCGCCTCCAAAAAAATGCGCGACAGGTATATTTAAATAGGTCCCAATCGTTGCTCCAGTTAGGACTTCCTCTCTATCACCAACTACAATTATTAAATCTGGATTATAATCTACTATTGAATGGATGGCTCCTTGCATTAGAATAGATAAAGACTTGACCCTACCAGCAAGACTATTAGAGTCTAATAAAGATTCAATTTTTGCTAAAATAGGAATGCCATCCTTTATTATTTCTTGCACAGAGTATGCCATCGTTTCAGAAAGATGTGCACCACTAACAATTAATTTTAGTTCAAAACCCTCGATTTTATTTATTTCGCTATATAATTTGCTTAGTAAATCATAGTCTGAACGAATTCCAGTAAAAGCAACTATTTTTTTAGTAGACATCTGAATCACCCATAAAAATGTTCCACGATTTATAAGAACGAATGTTTATATTCTCATCAAGGCTTCTAGCTCCAAAATATGTAATAGGCATAGTATTTGTAAACCCAATTCTCTCAAAAGCACTATGAAGTGGATCATTTACATTTAGCCAGCAATTTATTTGCTCTTTTTTCTGCTCTTTAAAAATATTTATTAAATTCTTTATTAATTTAATTTTATCAACATCCGTTAATCCGTTGATTTCAACAATATCTATACTAGCTCCATATTCCTTATAAATAATATTAGCTCGATATACATCCAAATCTTTCAAATAATAATTGTAATATTCATTTACAGGATTATTTAAATAACGCCATTTATAATACGCTGAATTTTTTTTGACCTGATATTGTTTTTCTTTAGAAAACATAACTATTTTGTCAAAGCTATTGTCAAAACCATAACTATAAAGATCATCTAACTCATTCATTTTTGCTGTGGATAGATTTAATGTAAATGTCGGAATTTCATAAATATCTTGCCACTGTAGTTTATTTTTAAAAATGCCATGAGAGTTATTATTAGGAAACCCCCAAATTAAACTGTAATTTCTTCTAATCATCTCTTGATATAATAGTTCAGCTAATTTAGTAAATAAACCGAGACCGTTATAATCAGGATGTGTCATTGTTGTCATTGACAGTGCAGCTTTATATGTAGTTTTATCATTCTCTATTAAATGAGGTGAAGCAGAATAATTTGCAATAATTTTATTATTATCTATCGCAACAGCAACTAATAAATCATCACAAGGATTATCATAATACCTCCATTTTAGAAAATTCGGATGAATATCACGATTAAATGAAATTCTAAAAAGTTCATTTAGTGACTCTAAATAATATATAAAATCATTCTTAGTTAATATCTTTATTTCCATTGTCGTCCCCTCTCTAATCCTTTATCTTTAACAACAACATTTAAACAATAACACAATTTAACATTATTGTTTATATAAAATAAAAATACCAATAAAAACATTTGATTACCCCGTACTTTTTATCTGTTTATCTATCCCTTAAAGTTTATTTCACTACATTTCTTGTTTTGTAGAATATTGGGTTATAATAATAAAATAGTTCTATATATAATATTAGGAGAATAGTTATGAAAATTCAACAAAGCAAAGGTCTATTTACTCAAAATCGTTATAACCATCTAAATACTGAGTTGAATAAAACACTTAATAAATTATCTACTGGTTACCAAGTTAATAAAGCTGCCGATAATGCTGCAGGGCTTGGTATTAGCGAAAAAATGAGAGGGCAAATTCGCGGACTGGAACAAGCGGAGCAAAATGGACTAGCAGGAATATCACTTATCCAAACTGCTGAATCAGGGCTTGCCCAAATTCAAAATCCAAATTTAATTCGTTTGCGTGAGCTTACACTGCAAGCATGCAATGATACATTGACAAACCAAGACCGTGCACTAATTCAAAAAGAGATTGATGCCATTAAAAGCGGTATTAATGACATTGCAAATAACACGGAATACAATATGTTGCATCCATTACGCCAAGAGAAGTTATCAGGTTACTTTGAAATTGAAGGTGCAGAAAATTATATAATGAATAAATATCTTGCATTAAATGTTACGCCAGATGGTAGCTTTGACTTGCGAACAAATCTTGGCTATCCGGGTAGTGAAAATGATGATAATCGAATTTTAATTTATGGTGCAGGTAAAGCAACAACCCAACCTTCATTATTAGTAAATGGTAGTTCTAGCAACTTAAAAGCAAATATATTGCAGCCTACAACTTATTCGAATGGTATATTTAAAACTGTCTATTCCATAAATGATATACAAGTTACTCAATTTGTAAAATTAGTAGAAGATCAATTTGAATTTAAATATAGTATAGAAAATACAAGTAGTAGCCCTCAAAATGTCGGATTCTATTTCCATATGGATACAATGTTGGATACCGATGATAGAGCACCAATTATAGTTGATAATCAACAGTTGGCATATGAAAAAGGTTTTGTAGGAAGCGATGTGCCTAATTCATTTGAAGTCTTTAATAATGCAGGGAATTCAGAATTAAAAGCAAAAGGTACAATTACTGGCAACAATATTCTAATAGCTCCAGATGAATTCCGTGTTGGTCAATACACAAATATTCAATCTCCCGCTTGGACTGATAATAATCGCCCAGTTGGTGACAGCGGTTATGCATTAAAATGGAATGAACGTGCACTTACACCTGGAGAAACGCTAGAAGTGAATACTTTCTATGGATTAGATGTTCCTCCAACTGTAACAGATAGTACTTGGACACCGTCAACAGTTGATTCAGATTATTTGTTATTACAAGTAGGTCCAAATGCAGGACATCATTTTAAAGTTGTATTAACAGATGCGCGTACTACTTCCCTTGGTATTGATGGTCTTAACGTCTTAACACGCGAAGATGCTGAACAATCGCTTGCCTTCATCGACAATGCTAGCCTATATGTCTCGAAAGAACGTTCAAAATACGGGGCATATCAGAATGCATTAGAACACATTTTAACTAATGTTAATAATGCTAAAGAAAATCTTATTTCTGCAGAGTCTAAATTACGCGACACCGATATGGCTAAGGAAATTTCTAAATTACAAAAAGACCAAGTATTATTACAAGCATCTCAATCCATGATGGCCCATATAAATCAAACAAGCCAAGGCGTTTTAGAATTACTAAAATAAACAAGAGGAACGAAAATCTTTTCGCTCCTCTAAATAAAACACGTTGACCAGCTGCGCATCATTGCAGCCAATCAACGTGTATTTTAATGTGCGTACTATTTTTGCACTACTGGTGCAGGGTAGTCAAAGCCATTTGTATCCACTTCGACTTTTTTCATGATTTGATCTTCTAATGGCTTATCTGTTGCATCACGTTCCACAGCAACGATTTCATCTACCGTTTCCATTCCTTCAATCACTTTGCCAAATGCAGCATATTGTTTATCAAGATGTGACGCTTCTTCCGTCATAATAAAAAATTGAGAGCCCGCAGAATTTGGATCGCCTGTCCGTGCCATTGAAATGACACCGCGTTCATGTTTTAAATTATTTTCAAAGCCATTCTCAGTAAACTCACCTTTAATCGAATAATCGGGACCACCTGATCCATTTCCTGAAGGATCGCCCCCTTGAATCATAAAGCCAGGAATTACACGATGAAAAATAAGTCCATCATAAAATCCTTTGTTTACTAAGGAAATAAAGTTTGCCACTGTATTAGGCGCTACTTTAGGTTCTAGTTCAACCACAATTTTTTTATCATCGTTCATTGTAATCGTCACAATTGGATTTTCTTTCACAGCCGATGCATAATCTACTTTTTCTTCCGCTGTCTTCTCCTCTTTTGACGTCCCACAACCCGTCAGAATAAAAACTACTGCCATTAGGCTAAAAACAACATACAATACTCTAGATTGTGCCAATAGTCTTTCCACTCCCTATATCAGTTTATTAAAGTATATAACTACGAGATTATTCATCACAACTTTAAACTTACAAATGAATAGTAAAAACAGCGATTTCAGGCGGAACCATAAAACGAGCAGCGATTCTAGACGTGCCAATACCTGTATTGACATAAAGCTGCATGCCATTGTCTTTATTAATCGTATAAAATCCATCATCATATTTTTCAGCCAACGACGTCTTTATAGTTTTCATAAAGGGAATCCTTATTTGTCCTCCATGACTATGTCCAGCTAACAGCAAATTAACGGAAGTATCTTGTAAAAGCTCTGCCATATCTGGCTCATGCATCAGTACAATTTCATAATCATACGTATCATTCATTTGCGATAACAACAGGTCTATATCTGGCTTTCCAAGTAACCCATCATCCATTCCTCCGATAAATAGTTTTTTATCATTCGAAACTGGAACCGTAACGCCGCTATTATTCAATAATGTAAAATCAGCATTTATTAATAAATCTTCATAGATTTTAAAAGCTCCGCCACCATAATCACGATTACCCCATACTGCAAATTTCCCCATCGTAGCCTTCAGTTGCGATAAACTATCAGTGACTTCTTGTTTTTGTGGAAACGTAGAAAAATTTTCGAATAAATCCCCCGTAAACACAATTATATCAGGCGAAATTTGATTAATCTTTTCGACTAAACGATTTAATTGATTGACGGTATATGTTTCACTAACTTGAATATCTGATATTTGAACTATTTTAACTGATGCGCCTTTGTCTTCATTCAAATGATACGAATGAACGACAAGCATCTTTGGTTCAATTTTAAAAGCGTATCCTACAAGTAAACCTATTAATACCACGACTAATAAAACGATTTTTACAACTCTTTTAAAGTTCTTGTTCATCATTCGACTGCGAATGCCCCTTTCAAACTGATAGGTGCGTATTAAGCTCTTTTCACAACTGAAAAGGTACTAAAAAAGAACGTGCACCCAACCGATGCTCGTTCTTTGTTTATGTTGATTTAACTAAATCAAACCATATGGTAAAACGAATATACGAGTCTACTAACACCACTCCATACTGTAAATCATTTTTATCGAAGATGCCATACATTATTACCGAAAAAATGCTAAAGCTATAGGGTTTTAAAGTTTCACTTATGTATAATAGAGGAAAGTCATATTAAGGACGTGGTACAATGCGAATCGAAAGAGTCAGTATTCCTAAATCGGCACAGCCTATAATTAGTACATCTAGTAAAGGCGACCAATCAAAATGGCGTATTGGCGACAAATGGGTAAAACAAAATGCCCGTGGCTATGAAGGTCATGCAGAAGTATTGGCGACTCTTGTACTTAGCTGCTCCAGTTTGCCTATCAACCGCTACGTTCAATACTTTCCTTGTGAAATTGAATTACCTGATGGTGAAATGACTAAAGGATGTTATTCATATGATTTTCGTGGAAATTTACAAGAAGTTACACTCGAACGGTTATTTGAGGCAAATTTCACCTCAACTGATGCTATTACTTCAGACAAGACACTATCAACAGCAGAGAAATTTCAGCAACTATCTGCACAAATTGAAAGCTTTACAGGACTTAACGTACGAAAAGAATTGGCACAATTATTTTCTTTTGATGCACTCATTTTAAATGAAGACCGTCATACAAATAACATCCTTTTTTTGTATGACCCTAAACATAAATCATGGTCACTCGCCCCTATTTTTGACAATGGGCTAAGCCTATTATCTGATGAAAAAGATTATGCACAAGGTAAACCGATTTCCATTTTAAAACGAAAAGTAAAAGCAAAGCCACTTAATTCATCGTTTGCAAAGCAACTTTCACTTTATGACGGCCCACCGTTTATTAATAAAAAGCTTTTAATGGCACGCCTGGAAGATAGTCCTTTAGATTTTGGCCGTGCAAAAACCGTTTTACTATCACAACTGAACGACCCTATATTTCAAAAGTTATGGATAGAAGGTGATAATGATGATTGATTTTATGAAATTTGATGTTATGTGGATGGACGAGGTCATTGCTTCTGTAGATTTAAAGCCAGCTAATGGTGGTACACCTTATGTCGTTAATTATATTGAAGATTTCAATAAGCAATTTTCACCAAACATGGAAGGGCATATTACCCTCGAAGAATTAGAACGTTGGTTGAAATGGCGGACTTTCCCCCCTACTCGTATGAATGCACAGGAGCTTCTTGAGAGTCTAGGTTTACAAGCCTATAATCGCTGGGGCATTGTCCGTAAAACACATGGTGTTATGGCAGATGACGAGATTTGGTTACGCTTTAAAGGTGAAACATTGACACATCGTGATGTCTGTTTACGTAAAGATTTATACTACCCTGATTTGGAAACATAATGGATAACAGCTAGTTGTGGACAAAATAACGACAACTAGCTTTTTCTGCTATTGCAATAAATATTTTTTTGCAAAAAAATTCCAACTATACAATTTTTAATTCTTGAAACAGCGAATTAAGTGTTGGATTAAAATGTTAACCCTCCACTATAACACCAGCGAGATTCTTTTTGATAAACTAGGTGAAAAATTTAGATGGAGGAATTTAGATGATAGATCCAAACGAAATAACATATCTTGAAAAAACTTTAAATCAATTAACAATTGCAAATAAAAAGCTTTCAACAGATATACATCATCAAGATTATCGTTTTAAAGATTTGCAAAAATATATGGTTGAATATAAAAGTGAGCTGGATAAATTTGAAATTTATAATTACCAGCAAACGTTAAGGATGATTGATAAGCGAGGTTTTGCTCATGTAACGGAACGTGAACAGATAAGAAAGCTAATTACATCTCCGTATTTCGGACGATTCGATTTTTTATATTTGGGAGACGACCTTAGTGAGGCAGAAACTATTTATATTGGACGTTTTGGTTTTGCTGATGAAGAAGGAACGCAATTGATTTATGACTGGCGTGCACCTGTTTGCAATATGTACTACGAGTTTGAAATTGGTAAAGCACATTATGTGGCGATGGATAAACAATTTGATGGTGAGCTTATTAAAAAACGTCAGATTAAAATAGAAAATTCTAAACTGCAATATGTGCTTGATAGCTCATTAACGATACAAGATGAAGTTCTTCAGCAAACATTGAATCAGTATGCAAGTGATAAGATGAAAACAATCGTCACATCGATTCAACGGGAGCAAAATAAAATTGTGCGAAATGAATCCGCACATAACGTCATCATTCAAGGCGTTGCTGGCTCAGGAAAAACAGCTGTTGCCTTACATCGCATCGCTTATTATTTATATAAATTCCGTGATACGTTACAAGCTGAACGTATTTTTATTTTGTCCCCTAATAAAGTTTTCGGCGACTATATTTCTACCGTCCTCCCTGAGCTTGGTGAAGAGCCGATTCGTTCCTTTACTTTGGACGAGTTTACTTCAAATTTATTGCCAGCTACTGTAACATTTACACCATTTGAAGAAGAAACGAAAATCATTATATCGAATCCAAACGGTGCGTTGGCTACTCGTGCAAAAATCAAAGGAAATTATCAATTTGTACAAAAGCTACAAGCCTTTTTGGATCAATTAGACTTGAAGCTTCTTAAAAACGAAAGTATAACGATTGCTGGTGTAGAACTAAAAGCAGATTATTTACAAGGGCGTTTCCTTCAATATAGAAAAGAGCCGGTTGTTATACGATTAGAACTTTTAGCAGATGATATTATTCTTGTACTCAAGTCCAAGCGAACTAGAGAAGGTAAATTACCAACTAAAACTGAAATTACAAAGCTCTTAAAAAAGCGTCTCTTGTTTACTTCACCATTCGCAATTTACCGTACCTTTATTGACACACTCGGCGAAAATATAGTTAAGTTTTCAACAAAGCGCTTTGAATTTAATGATGTCTACCCTTATCTATATGTCCAAATTTATTTTAAAGGAATTAAAAGATATGAGCTTGTCCAGCACTTTGTGTTGGATGAAATGCAAGATTATACTCCTATTCAGTATGCCGTATTGTCCAGTGTGTTTACTTGTAAACGAACAATTATTGGTGATTTTAGCCAAGCGCTTTTGCCGTATGAAACGATATCAAAAGAGGCATTTGCAGCAATGTTTAATAATCTAGAATACGTAGAATTAACAACAACATATCGTTCATCGTATGAAATTGCCATGTATGCGAAAAAGTTTATGCTCAATGGTGAAATTCATCCGATTGAAAGGCATGGGAAGGAACCAATTGAATTAATGTATGACACATTAGAACAAATGGTGAAACAAATCCATGAAAATGCGAGGAATAATTATCAATCTACCGCTATTATTTGTAAAACAGAGAGGGACTTACAAGTGTTGAAAGAGAATTTAAACTTATCATTTACAGTACTGGACGGTCAATCAGAAAAGTTTGAAACAGGGCTACTTTTAACCACAATACAGTATGCAAAAGGGCTTGAGTTTGATATGGTCATCATCCCCTTTGTAAACAAAGTTAATTATCATACTGAATTTGATAATGGATTACTTTATATCGCTTCCACACGGGCAATGCATGAATTAATGCTTTTAGTAGACCATAACGCCCCTTCCCCATTACTGTAATGTTTTTAGTATAGCGATGATGGATTCCAAATCTTTTATCGCTATTTTTAATTGAGTAATTAAATCATCCGTTACATGAAAAAAGTCATCTTTAAAGGTGGACGATTGTAATATTTGTAGTAGATTGAAATCTTCTTTCGATTGTTCCATTTCTCGAAATAAATTTGCAATGCTTGTAATCGAGAAATGTGCGCTGCGTAACGTACGAATAATAAGTAGATTTTGTATATCACGCTCAGAATAGATTCTTCGATTTTGTGTGTTTCTCTTTACAGTAAATAAATTGTTCCGTTCCCAATTTCGTAATGTTTCTTCTGTTAACTGAAGCATTGACGCGACAGTTTTGTGGGAAAATGTTTCAGTTGAAGTTGGTTGATTTTGCAATAAGTGTTCAACCGTTTTAACTGCTTTTAAAGCGTAATCATACTCTGTTTGCAAAAAACTTAAATAGGATTTTGCAGCATGTAAACATTCCTTAAACTGTTCGCTACCACTAAGTAACACCACTTTTGTTGCCTTTTTCCGCAGATTATTTTGAATAAATTCTTGTCTAAAGGCAAGTCGAGCAATTTTCATTTGTATTAGATGAAGATAAGAGTATTCTCTGTAACCATTTTCTTTTCTCGGCACAGGCGAAATAAACTTCCATTCTTCGTAAATTCGAACAGTATTCGGATGAACCTGAACTAGTTGGGCAATTTCACTAGTTCTCATAAAAGACCGCCTCACTAACTAAAGATAGGATGTAATGATATTTAATAAGTATATCAAATGGTAAATGCCAGTGATAACAATAGCTAGGTCAATGGGTTACCAATCCATAGAATAAAAGAAAATGATTGATTATCGGCATAAAAAAGCACCCAATGAAGCAAGATATGCTCCCAGGTGTAGGCATCTAAAATAAAATTTTGAGAGCATATCATTTGTGATAGTGAGGTGCTATCAAAGTAGCCCCTCTTTACTTCCAAAAGGTTATTTACTTTTTATTACATAGCCGTGGTCTTTTTAATAGAGGACATCTGTATTATTTGTAATGACAATATTTTCTTTATTAATAGTTACTTCCTTCGAATCTTGTTTGAAAACATGGATAATTCCATCTACTACGTTTTGAATAATGTGGTCATCAAATGTTGACTCCGTGCGCAACACAACCGAACATGTTATTTCTTGATTCTTCTTATCGCCTATATTGGAATCAGAGGTTGCCGAAACTAGAATATCTTCACCTTTTAAACCTGTTTGTTCTGCTATGAGTGATTGTATATCTGCCTCTTTTGCCCTCCGCCACTGCGTTGTTTCTTCATCGACTTCTTCCATCACTCTTACCTTCTTTTCACCATTTGGCAAAAACTCAGTCAATTCACTTGTCACCTCGGGTTGTGGTTTTTGTTGCCCCATAAGATAGTACGATACAGCAATCATCATAACCAAAAGCAGCGAAAATAGTATTGTTTTTTTAGAAATCCTTTTCAACATAATCACACCTTTTTAATTCACTCGATATGAATAGTTAACTACTCGAGAACTCCACCTTTAAATATGTACTAAACCTCCTTTCAATTATTTTTTAATAATTTATCAGAATTTTTCGTTTAATTCAATTAAAAATAGAAGGATATTATTAAAAATCTAATGTCTCTGACCAATATGGACTTCGCTAAAATTCATTCAGGTTTTGTCATTGATGCGGCTTGTGAAACATTAAGAGATTTAGAAGATGAGCGGTTAACCACACTGTTAGCCACTAAAACAATTATTTTAAAGGGTGTTCAAAAACATTCAACAACCGCCAATGTTGTTTTTATTGTTGCGCTTATTGGTAGTGGCGGAGCATGTAAATTATTACTTACCAATTGTTCATTGATGGAAAGCTTGAAGAAACCATTAAGCTGTAGATCACCACATATTTCATGCATTATTTCAAAATATCTCAATCGTACACAAAAACAGCACCTCCGATTGTTAGACAATGGGAGGTGCTGTTTTTAGAAAGTTTTTTTGCAATCATAGCATACAGCCCTCTTGCTATATTTTTGAATCACTAGAGCTTAAGAAAAATTACTTATTTTTTTGGACTTTTAGAAGCATCTAATAAAACTACTCCTCCAATTATTAATACTATGCTAACTAATGTCATGATACTGAATGGTTCTCTCCAAAAAAGTATTCCAATTACCGCTGTTAATGCTGTGCCTACTCCTGACCATATCGCATAAGCTAAACTTAAGGGAACCGTTTTAAGGCATAATGATAAAAAATAAAACGCTAGTCCAAAACTAACGATAATTCCTATGGAAGGGAATAATTTTGTAAATCCTTCCGATAATTTAAGCATTGTCACGCCAACTATTTCACTAATAATGGACATTCCTAAAGCCATATAACCTTTCATATATTACCTCCGATTCTAAAGGTTAATGCGCGCTACCACTTGAGAGTCTTAATACGACAACTCCACCAATGATTAGGGCTAAACCTAAAAATTTTTTAAAATTAAAACCTTCTTTATAAACAATAACGCCTACCAAAGAGGTTAATGCTGTACCTACTCCCGACCATATCGCATAAGCCGTAATCAATGGAATTGTTTTAAGAGATAAAGATAAGCAGTAAAAAGCTATCCCCATACCTATTACAACTCCGATGGAAGGGAACAACTTTTTAAATCCATTTGATACTTTTAGCATTGAACTACCAATTACTTCGCTTACGATGGCTATTGCCAAAATTACATATGGATTCAAGATTAATTCCTCCTATTTTTTCATATTTATCAAACTAGTAATAACTTTTTTTGCATAATTTATCATCTAGATAGTTTCAAATACTATACAGATTTCGTCATTTCACCTTTTCGAAAGAAGGTCAAAACATCCATTTATAAACTGGTTCACTTGATTCAGGCATCACAAAAAGGCACCCGGCTGTCTTGCCGCGCGCCTTCTGTTCTATCAGTATGCATGCTCTGTTCCCTTCCAGTCTGTCACACCCGATAAGGATATGTAATCTCTTCAACATCGTCCTAACCTGGAGCACCTTTATTGCTCAGGCTGGTATGTCTATGCGTGGGGCAAACTAGCTAGAAGGTAATCCTAGATTCAACATCACGAAGCTATACTTTATTTGATTTGATTCAAGTTGTTTTGCGGTGATTCATTGCGCATTACTCGTTCGATATTTTGAACAAAGAAACGATACCTTGCTTCATGAAATTTTGTGCCATCCGGCATACCTGCAGAATGTGGGGTTAAGACAACATTTTTCAAAGTTCGTAGTTTACTATCTAAATCTAAAGGCTCCACAGCAAATACATCTAGACAAGCTCCACCAATTACATTATTTTCTAAAGCTTCAATCAAATCATCTTCGCATACAATCGGCCCTCTTGCTGTATTTACCAATAATGCATTACTTTTCATTTGCTTTAAAAATGTTTTATCGACTAAATTTCTTGTAGACTCGTTTAGAAAAATATTGATCGTAATTACGTCAGAATTTCTAATTAATGTATCCAAATCAACCAATTCTACATCATTATTACTTTGAATATTTTTATTCGTGTCATATGCTAGAACATTCATTTTAAAAGCTTTTGCTAGTTCCGCTACTCTGGAGCCAATCGCCCCAAAACCTATAGTACCGATTGTTTTTCCTGGTAACTCGCTGCCAGTATACTCTAGCTTCGTTTCATCTCCTTTATTTTTCATAAACTGATCCAAAAACGAGATATTTTTGTAATACCCAAGAATCAATGCCATAATATGTTCGGCAACTGCATTCGCATTGACTCCAGCCGCATTACTTACCCAAATATTTCTTTTGCTACACGCTTCAATATCAACATTGTCAAAACCAGCGCCCGTCTGAACAAATTTTAACTGTTGTGCTTTATTTAATAAGGCTTCATCTACTTCGATATGCTCTGGAATTAATACATTCGCTTCACTGATAAATTCTTCGATTCGCTGAGGTTCAACGATTTGAATAGTCCAGTTTTCCGGGAACGATTGCGTAACTCTCTGTTTAGAATAATCGTTAAAGTAACCTGTGATTAACACATTCATTTATGCTACAACTCCTATAATCAATTTATGCTTGAGCCCAAGCTTCAAAGAAAGTACGCTTTATATTGGCAATAACTAGCTTAGGTGATTCATTCTCAAGAGAACCCACTTCAAATGTCAGAACGGGCTTTCTTGTTGGTTTTGGACGTGTAAAAAAGTCAATGTCATTTAGCGTTTTGATGAACTTTGTTAACTCGCCAACGCCAACTTCTGAATCCTTCACTCCAAAAGGAATATGCTTATCGCCGAAATAATGGGCTTGTCTGTCTTTTAAGTAACAATTTCCGATATGAATGTGCGTGAGATAATCTTTGGCAAGCCACAATGATTGATGTGGATTTTCTCCCATAATCGGAAGGTGACTTTGATCTAGGAGCAGACCAAAATTGTTATAATCACTTTGGATTGTTCTTGCTACATATACCGCCTCATGGGTAGGGCCCAGCAAATATTTGCGGTCAACATGCCGATCCCCGATTTCTAAAGAGATACAAAGCTCATACGTACCCGCTTTCTCTTTCGCATACTTGCATAGTTCCATGGTTGAAGCTATAAAAGCGTTTATATTATGTTGTTTGTTTTCTTCTCCTTCAAATTTCCCCGTCACGATGTGCATGATTTTTGCATCCATTTCATAGCAATGGTCAATCAGCATTTGACACTTTTTAATTGAGTTGTTTCTTATAGCCGGGTCTAAGGAGCTTAGATCAATGTGTAATTCTCGAAACGCATCTCCGCCATTAAAAATCGTTTCCACACCACTGTACTGCATATACTTTTTAGCGAGATCCCTTGTCTCTTTATCGGCGATATACGAGACTTCCACTGCCGTAAAAAAGGGGTCTTCCAGTATAGTCAGCAGACTTGAAACCATCTGTTCCGGCTTGCTTTGTGGAAAGGGAAACAGCTTCGGCAGGACAATCCCGATGCTCGCCATTTTTTCCAGTTGATCCATCATACGATTTTACCTGACTCGATAAGCGCTGGCAGTTCTTTCACAGTATCAAGAACATGTGTATGATAATACTTGCCCCATACTTCAATTGGTGTCGATCCTTGGGTTACACCAATAACCGCTTTACAGCCTGCGTTAAATCCTTCAAGCATGTCTGCTGGCGTATCGCCAATTTTAATCACATTTCTCACATTTTGAACGTTTAAATATTCCATAGCTTTGAAAATCATAAATGGCGCTGGGCGTCCTTTTCCCTCCGGAACCATATCAAGATCTACCGCATAATCAATCAAACCATCCTTCACCCAGCCAAGTGACTCCATAATAACGCTGTTGATTTCTTTATGAAACCCTGTGCCTGTCGCTACTTTAATGCCATTTTCTTTGCACCATTTGAGCGTTTCCGTTGCTCCCTCAATTTCTCGGCAATTCTCCTGATAATAAGCAATCATATATTCGGTATATCGATCATAGAGTTTGACAGCCTCATCTTGAGTTGAGTTATCGATATCTACTTCAAAATTTTTAAAATCGATAAAGTTCCCTTTTGTTCTGGCAATTAAAAATTGATACAAATGAATCTTGTTTGTTCCCATATGGTTGCTGATTTCATCTTTTGTAACGTTTAATCCGTAATCCACAGCTGCTTTATAAAGACAATCCCTAACTCCGTTATTATCCTCTACAAGGGTTCCAGCTAAATCGAATACAGCTAATTCAATATTATATTTCATTATAAAACTCTCCATTTCTGTTATATGTGGGGTGAAACTACTTGCCTCTGTGCAGCAGTTCATTATTTATGTCGTTTACTGTTTCAGAATTTTGTCTAGCTCTTTCTGTGCTTTGTTTTTCGCCTCTTTTAATGCTTTTTCCGCAGGGATATTTTCAATTAGTACTTTGTCTTTCGCTAATTCGATTTCAGCATAAATTTTACCACCGGTCGGATCAACAAAAGGTGCAATGCCATTTGTTTTTATCTGTTGCAAAGGAACTGATAAGTTTGGGTTTTCCTTTAATTTATTTTGGAAAATTTCCGTGTTTTCAGCGCTTTCTCGAATTGGAATATATCCCGTTTCTACTGCCCAGTAAGCTGTTTTATCTGCCTCCGAGAAGAACTTTACAAATTCCCAAGCACCCTGCTGTTGTTCTTTAGGAGAATCTTTGAACAAGTTAAACATGACAGAAGTAGCGACTGGTCTCGGTTTGCTTCCGTTAAATCCTTTTTGCATTCCTGTTGCTATTTTATTGAAATCTAAGTCTCCTCCATCACCTGAAGACCCCGTATATCCCGCTGATTTCCCATTCATTACATTGTCAATCGTTTTATACCACCATTCCCAGCCATTTCCGCCATAAACAGTGTCCATTATTTTGTCCTCATGAATCCACTTTCTAATATTATCCCATGCATAAATCCATTCATCGGAATCGATTGTAACGGTTTTACCGTCTTCACTGACGATATCCCCACCAGCTGAACGGGCATAATCAATCATATGTTCTGAATACCACATAATCGACCAACCAGTAATTCCTTCTTTTTCTTTAATAAGCTTGGCTGCTTCCGCTAATTCCTCGAAGCTTTCCAAAGCATTATAATCAATATTGTATTTATCAAAGATATCTTTTCTGTAATACATCATTTGTGAAGAAACAAATGCCGGCACACCCAAGGTTACATTATTGTACAATCCTTGCTCCAAAAGAAGAACGTCGTCTTTTTTATATTCTGGTTGATTAATTTGATCTTCTAAGGAAAGTAAAACATCACTTTTTGCCAACTTCATAAATTCCGGATAGCGGTTAATTGCTAAAGCAGGAGGTTTACTAGCTGCAAGTGAAGCTTGCAGTGCTTGTAACGTCTCAGTGTAGTCCCCTTGGACAATCGGTACGACTTCATATTTGTCATTACTTTTGTTAAAATCTTCGATGATTTTTTCCATCGTTTCTCCGAGTTTACCGCCAAGACCATAATAGAATTCAAGTTTAATTTTTTCCTTATCGGACGCTACACTTGCATTTGTATCTTTGGAAGCCTTGTTCGAGCAACCCATTAATGCTGTCAATATAAGTGCAAAGCACATGAGAGACAGAAGTACCTTTTTAATCCTGCTTTTACGTTTTTCCACTGTTGTTTCCTCCCAATTAATTATTATTTTAGTCTCATGCCTCCAACATAACTTTTCATAATTATCGGAATATAGTCGATTCGCATCACCACCTCATCTTATTTATTAACATAGAGATTAGCCATTGAATGGATAATTCTTTTACTAAAAATAGCCAACAGCAGCAACATTGGCACTAGTGAAACTGCGCAGGCAGCCATTGCCAAAGGAAAATCCATTCCATAACCTGCTTGACTCATAAATAATCTTCTCAAACCAATTGTGACAAACATGTTTTCTTCTGACTTGATTAACAGTGAAGGCCACATATAATTGTTGTAGCTATAAATAAATGTGATTAATACCAATGAAGCAATTGCATTTTTGCAATAAGGAATATACACGGTGAAAATAAGCCTTAAATGCCCTGCTCCATCCAATTTAGCTGCATGTACCACATCCTTAGGCACCTGAATAAAAGCTTGCCGCAAGAAAAATATGGCAAAGATGCTGATACTTTCACTGAAGATATAACCCATATGCGTATCCAGTAAATTCACTTCAGACAGCAAAATAAAGGAGGGGATGTACGTTATAGCTGATGGCAACATATATGTCGCCAATATTAGTGCAAAGCAAAATTTCACCCATCTTTTCTGAAACGTCGCGAATACATACGCTGCAAGTATTGCTGATACGATTTGAATCACGATAATAATTAGACTCACATAGATACTGTTCCACAGATAAAGCAGTATATTGGTATCGGTAAATAATTTCATGTAGTTGTCAAAGTGAAAGCTTGTAGGAAAAAATTTTCCGCTGTATATTTCACTTTTTGGTTTAATAGAAATCATGAACATCCAGATGAATGGAAAGATCATCGTTATGCTTAATAAAATTAATGCTGTATAATTTATACCAACTTTTAATTTTGCCAAGTTCAAATCCCCACCTCATTTCTTAAACAAGTATTTAGATAAAAAGAAGTTAATCGCGCTAATCAGCAGACAAAGCAGAAGGAAAATGATCGCCAATGCCGAAGCAGATCCCGTTTCATACCACTCGAAAGCTAACACGTAGAAATAATATAAAATTGTTGAAGTTGCACCTGAAGGTCCACCTTGCGTCAAAATGTAAATCTGATCATAGGCTTTAAGCGAGTTTAAAGTATAAAAAATGAATAAAAATACAAGGATAGGCGAGATTGCTGGCAATGTAATTTTTATTAATTTTCGCAATCCTTTTCCACCATCTAAATCATTTGCTTTCTCCACCTCTGGATCTAATTTTGCCATTGCCGAGGTTAGCAACAATATACCTAAACCTAAATATTGCCAAATAGTGACGATAATGACTACTGCCATTGCGGTGGTTTGACCTCCCAACCACTTAACTGGCTCTGCACCTAGTTCTTTTAGAATTGCATTAACAATGCCTGAATCCGTATCAAATATACTGACCCATACCATTGAAACGACCACAGTTGGTGTAATCCATGATGAAAAAGCGGAAGCGACAAAAAAAGTACGAAACGCTTTAATCTTACTTAACGGTATAGCTACAAGTAATCCAATTAGGATTGGCGGAAGCACTGTGAAAACTGTAAATACAAGCGTATTCATCAAAACTTTCACAAAAAAGGAATCACCCATTATATTTTTATAATTCTCTAGCATTACATAATCATAGGTAGGTGAAATGTAATCCCAATTTGTAAAGCTAATGTGAAATGTTTTTATCATTGGATAAATCCAAAAAATAATTAAGGGAATAAGTATTGGCAACAACAGTGCAAGCGACCATAGATTGTCTTTCCCATTTTTAATGCTGATTGGCCTAGCCATCTATGCATGCCCCCTAATCAGTTCATTGATGTTTTTACCATCACATTGGTGTGAGATTTCAAACAACCTAGCTAAAGTAGGTGCAATGTTCTCGATATGCGTTTCTTCAATTATTTTGCTATCCTCGATTTGATGACCGATACACACCATAAATCCATTCATTGCATCCACATTGGACTGATGATAACCATGCAAGCTTTTCAAATGCTTGTACTTCGGTTGTTCTGGAGGAACAATGTCTTCACCGCATACTGTATTGTTCATATCTAAAATACCGACTGGTTGATAGTCAGAACTGGAGTGACTTGCTAACTGATGAAAATGATTCACTTGTGGAAATTGGCTAAAAAACTCCATAATTTCTTTGTTATGCTGATGTTCCAACAAGCTATAAAATAACAACGCTCCACTTCCGTCGCCGACAAATCGTATTTCTTTGTTGTACAAACTCTGCCGCCAACGACTTTGCGCTAAAACCTTATTTGGATAAAAGAATGATTGAACGTCGCTTTGTCCATGATCAGAAAAGATAATCAAGTTGTATGGTTGTTGCAACTTTCGCAACAACTGATCAATTTGGCTAATATGTTCAATTAGTCGACCTAGGCAATCAACTGCCTCCTTCGAGTCCTTCCCGTGTAGATGGGAAAGTGCATCATATCCGACAAACCTTGCAGCGATAAAGTCGTATGCTTCTGATTCAATGGCTTGTAATATCTCATGCAATGATGTGTTATCGATGGTTTCCACTGAAGCGTTTCCTTGCAACTTTTTTTTGCTGCTGGATTCTGTAACTAAATCATGAATATAAGGATTTCCTGTTGTTAGCGGCCAATGGATACAGCAGCTTTTCAATGCATTTTTGGCAAGTGAATAAAATAAGGTCTGTTTATGTAGTGTTTCATTACAAATGATGTCGTGATCTCCGTACAGCTCTATTCTTTCCATCGTTTTAGAATGGGTGACAATATTATCCACCACAAAATGTTTGGGATGATGGTTCCCTGTTATCGCCGTCGCATGAGCATTAAAAGTAACGGATGGAAACGTTGTAATCAGTTTTTTACAGTATGAAAATCCGTTATTGATAAAATCCTGTGAATATCGCGCAAAGATTTCATGACTTACACCATCTAATGAGATAAGAATATTCATTGCGGGCTCCTTAAGTTTTTTTGTGTATTTTTGTCGAACATATGGACCTGATTTGCATACATTCCTACGTTCAACTTCTGACCCTGCGTATAAGTTTCAGTAAAGCTTTTTTTCACTATAAAATTGAAGGATTGATATGTTAGATGTAATAACACATCCGTACCAATAATTTCAGTAAACAGCACCTCCATTTCTAAGGTATTGTTCTTATCTTCTGAAATGAAGCAATGTTCAGGCCTAATACCCGCTACAACCTCCGTGTGGCTTTTTAATACTTCTATTGGCAAATTTGTCTCCAGCAACACTCCATCTATATCTACATAGACTTGTCCATTTCGGTCTATCAGAAATGCATTTAAATAATTGATAGGCGGTGAGCTAATAAAATTCGCCACGAACATATCCACTGGACTATCAATTATTTCCATAGGTGTTCCAATCTGCCTAAACTTTCCTTCTGCAATAATGGCGATTCGATCTCCAAGGGTAACGGCCTCCACTTGATCATGCGTGACATAGACAAACGTAGAATTTAGTCTCTCATGAAGCTTTTTAATTTCAATTCTCATTTCATTTCGTAACTTCGCATCCAGATTGGATAACGGCTCATCCATTAAGAAGACTTTTGGTTCTTTAACTATGGCTCGTCCAATGGCAACCCGCTGTTTTTGCCCGCCCGATAATTGACTCGGAAATCGTTTCAACAAAGGCGTTATTTGTAAAATATCTGCTGCCGCCTTGATTCGTTTTTCTCTCTCCGCCTTTTTTACCTTTTTTATCTTCAAACCGTAAGCCATGTTCTCAAATACCGTCATATGCGGATAAAGCGCGTAATTTTGAAAAACCATCGCTACTCCTCTATCCTTAGGCTCCAATTCATTTACACAAACATCCCCAATAAACACTTCACCTTGCGTAATTTCTTCAATACCGGCAATCATACGTAACAAAGTGGACTTACCACACCCTGACGGACCTAGCAGTACCAGAAACTCTTTATCTTTGATATCAAGACTAATATTATCGAGCGTGGATTTTTCACTTGTATATTGTTTTGACAAAGACTTCAACGTAATACTCGACATTCTTAAAATTCCCCCATTTATATTATTGTTGACCCTGTTATAGCTACTTCGAAGTGATGATTCCACTAATCTCTGGTAAAATCTTGTCTATTGCATGTACGCCAGAAGATATTGATATAAGGAACTCAACTAAACATCGCCGACAGAAAACTGTAAGATAATGTAAATATATCACCTGAACATTTCACTCTAACTATCAACATTATTTATTTTATTATTCAATTTTTCTTGTACATTTGATAAAATTATCCTAAATAAGGTTAAAAACTTTGTTTGTACAAAATTTATTGTACACTCAATATAAACTTTATGTGTTAACTGGATATTAATCGCTTGTTAATTTCAAAATGTTTTTTGTAAATCAATTGTATGAGTTTAGCAAAATGATGAAGGAGTGTTTACATGGAACAGAAACCAACCAAGGATTGTGAAGGAGTATCGCAGAGTCGTAACGAATTACGCGCTCAGGTCATCGAGGCCATCGCGCAGACGATGGATTTGTATGGCGCTAATCATTCATTCGGTAAACTGTATGGCATTATGTTTTTCGAGGATAAACCGATGACACTTGAGGTCATGAAAGACTATATGAACATGAGTAAGAGCAACATGAGCTATGCCATCCGATCGCTGATGGATTCTAGAATGGTCACCAAGTTGGAAGAGAAAAAGGAACGAAAAGATCAATATGTGGCGGAGACCGATTTTTTCCAAACATTTCGTGTCTTCTTTACACTGAAACTCCAGCGGGAAATCGATATCATGCTTGGGGCAATCAACCAGGTGATTCCCGAGCTATCTGAAATTGCACTTGCGGAAGGTACCCCCGATGCCGAAAGACAGGAATGCTTGCGTGACCTACATAAGCTACGGCACGGTGTATCGTATTATACTTGGCTTCAGAAGTTCGTGAATCGACTTCGGGACGGAGATTTTTTAGATTTGCAATAGTGAGCGCTAGACTATTTAGAAGCGAGTGACTGGGCTACTGTCGTGTACTGGCAAGAACGTTTTTTGAAATTAAGTAGCCCTGATGAACATTATCATAAAACAACGAAAGCGCCATAACGCATGCTGGCGAGTCGAGGCGGTTCTATATTTATTGATGGAAAGCTCGAAGAAACTTTTTAAATTGTTGATAACCAAGTTTTTGAAACATTATTACATGTAATAGCTCAGTAGCACACAAAAACAGCCCCTCCGATTGAACAATCAGAGGGGCTGTTTTTGAATGGCTTTCAAAACCCTATAAATAAACCTAACTAATACTGCCTCTTATCATGAAAATCTTATTTATTCGCATTTTGTTTCTCCTATTTATAAAATAAATAAATTATCAATTCCCCCTAATCTCCCCCTATAAAAAACGATTTTCCCACTAAATTTAGCAAAAACTCTCTAACAATTTTAATCAAATATATAAGTTGATTTTGATTTAAAAAAAGTCCTTTATATAGATAAAAAAATCATGTAGAAATGGATTTAATTCTCTTTAGATCCCGTTCCATGAAGCGTAAAGGAGTTGGTTTTTTTGATTCAGAATCGGTTAGTAAGAAACTTTTTAAAAGACCCAGAAGTAAAAGAGCTATATCAAAGTTTTTTAGAAAAGCCTACTGCTCGCAAAAAAGAAATAATTGAAAAAATGTTTCAAATCCATAGTAGAAAGATTCAGCTGCTTAGTTATTTTTCACAAACTTTAACTTTTGAGTCTCAAAAATTTGATAAAAAGATTCGTCAACAAAGTAAACTAAATCAATTAATTTTAGATAAGAACATCCACAACGGAGAGGACAAATTACTTGATTTAGTCGCAGATAAACGAAACTATTGTGATTTTGAATCCAACACTATTATTGAATCTTGGAAATTGGAAATGATTTTTGAAGATAAACAATTATACGATATCGTTTCCAGATTAAGCGCAAAGAAAAAAGAGATTCTATATTTACTTTTTGTGAAAAATTGGACTGAAGAGGAATTAGCTAGAGAGTTTGGTGTTTCGAAACAAGCAATCAATAAAGTTAAAAATCAAACATTACGAAAAATTAAAAGAGAGTATGAAATGGCAGATAGGAAGGACTTATAATAAGCGATTTTTAGAAATAATAAATTTCATTAGCTAGTTGATAAATCGCTTTTTATTTCCCTTTTATAATTGTTAGGTTGGCCGACTTTAACACTTTAAAAGTTAATTTTAAGGAGGAATTACAAGATGGCGATTTATAATTATCGAAAAGGTTCTACTACATCAACAATTTTAACAAAAGAGCAATTACTTCAGTTGAGGTATGCAACTCTTAGTGGTGCGGATTTTTTACAATCTTCCGATAATCATTCAAGTATTCAAGATAAATTAAGAAATGTTTATCTTGGAAATTTAAATACGGTGTTTGGCATCAATTCTGTTTCAACTATTGCCACTCGCCTATCACTAATTTATGATGGTATGCCGCGTTCAACTAGAAATACTGTAGCCACAGCAGCAAATACTAGCGTTAATCACTTTAGTGTTATTTTTAGCAATGCTGACTCCAATGGGGCTAAACTAGTAACGGTTAACATCACTTATTATGAACTATTTAACGCAACGTCAGGGACCACTACCTTGACACTCCCAGTTTCAGTAACCGCTACTCGGTATCACATCTAATCGTAAGCATAAAAAGCTCTGTCTATGGGACTGACTCCGATATATAAGATAGTAATCAAAAAAGCATTACCCAACCAGTTGTCGGTATTGAACCGGCGACTGGTTGTTTAGTTTCGTTTGAATTCGGTTATTGTTATAATAGTTTATATAGTCTTTGACAGTTTGTTCTACGATGGCGGTCGTCCTTTACGAGACATGCTCATGGTAATGCCTTTTGCTTTTACGGTTTATTGATAATCAATGTGTATACCGTCCCTTGGTCACTGTGCAACGGCCTACAGTTTATTTCAAATGATTACTTCGTCATTTCTATACCAACGCACCC
>LAHS01003634.1_pt1 | contig 27199 bp, 22 predicted proteins | sample 329651 | NCBI WGS metagenome assembly LAHS01 (sample SAMN03275699, study PRJNA271635) | activated sludge metagenome | isolation source: sample C-1 Sludge from hydrolytic chamber (first chamber) of Anaerobic... | reverse complement strand
GCAGCCCCCGCCCCTACAGTCTCCACCACAGTCTTGCAGCAAGATATATTCGTGCCCATTCGTGGCATTCGTGGTATGGATAGCTCCCGCGTCAGTGTTATTTCGTTGATCAGTTAATCTGTCAGCGAGATGGGGTGAATAGATTGTCAGCACAGGTTTACAGATGCAGTGTAGTGTTTATGGAGGTCAAGGGTAGAATCACGGAGGCAGATGGAGAGCCGTCTTCGGTGGCAACGTTTATGGCTGCAAGGCAGGAATTTGATGCGTTCCCCTGCGCCGTGAGGGCAGGGAAGGGGGCTTCGCAGGTGCCGGGCGCTGAATGATATAGATGCCGAGGGCTGAACAGTTCCCCCTCCCCGGAGCGGAGGACTGGGGGAAGGGAACTCTTCATGTTTAGATCTTCTCGCCGTAGCACAGGTCTCCGGCATCGCCGAATCCCGGTACGATATACTGATATTCGTTGAGTCCCTCGTCGATGGCTGCACACCATATCGTGGTGGTGGTGTCGGGGAACGTCTTCCGGATATGGGCTATACCCTCCGGCGTGGCGATGACGCAGGCTATATGCACGTGTTTCGGCGTACCCTTGGTGAGTATGGCCTTGTAGCCCAGCTCCATCGAGCCGCCGGTGGCCAGCATGGGGTCGGCTATGATGAGCGTCTTGCCGTTGATGTCGGGCGTGGCCAGATACTCCACATGGATATCTACCTTATGATGTGCTTCATCCTTATATTCACGATAAGCGCTGACAAAAGCATTGCCAGCGTGATCGAAGATATTGAGGAAGCCATTGTGGAAAGGCAGTCCGGCGCGGAAAATGGTTGCCAGCACGATCTTGTCAGTGGGAATGCTGACCTTGGCGGTGCCGAGGGGGGTCACCACGTCGCGCATCTCGTAATCGAGCCGTTTAGAAATCTCAAAAGCTTCATATTCGCCTATACGCATCACATTGTTGCGAAACAGCAGTCGATTCTTCTGATAGTCTTTGTCACGAATCTCAGCCATGTACTGGTTGATGATAGAATTCTGATCTGAGAAGTTAATGATTTCCATAATTTTATTGAGGTATAGAGGGCGCTCTGATGATGGTGCGCCCTCGCAAATTTTGGCAAATTTACTTAATTCCTTGAATTTTTGCAAAGTCTGTTTTGCAAATCTGAATCAGCTTGTATATTTTTTAAACTCTTTAACCATGCGCGGGCCTGCATTGAATCATTTTTAGGGGGTTATTCTTGTGTGGGCATAATAAATATAGTAACTTTGCGGTGTCGATATTTAAGGATAAAGGACAGAAAACACATTTAAGTTTTTCAACTAAATACATTTTAAGAAATGGCAAAGTTTGACAAGAGCGTACTGGAAAAGTACGGCATTACAGGAACAACTGAAGTATTGTACAATCCTTCTTACGAGGTGTTGTTCAACGAGGAGACCAAGGAAGGTCTTGAGGGCTTCGAGGTAGGTCAGGAGACCGAGCTCGGCGCAATCAACGTTATGACCGGTATCTATACAGGTCGTTCGCCTAAGGATAAGTTCATCGTTGATGATGAGAACTCTCACGATACCGTGTGGTGGGATTCTGAGGAATACCACAATGACAACCACCGTGCAACCAAGGAGGCATGGGCTGCCGTAAAGGAAATTGCAAAGAAGGAGCTCTCCAACAAGCGTCTTTTTGTTGTCGATGGTTTCTGCGGTACTCATAAGGACACTCGTATGAAGGTTCGCTTCATCATGGAGGTGGCATGGCAGGCTCACTTCGTGACCAACATGTTCATCCGTCCTCAGAGCGAGGCCGACTTCGATCAGGAGCCCGATTTCGTGGTTTACAATGCTTCTAAGGCTAAGGTTGCCAACTACAAGGAGCTGGGTCTGAACTCAGAGACAGCCGTAGTGTTCAACGTAACTTCTAAGGAGCAGGTGATCATCAACACATGGTACGGCGGTGAGATGAAGAAGGGTATGTTCTCGATGATGAACTACTTCATTCCTCTGAAGGGTATGGCTTCTATGCACTGCTCTGCCAACACCGATATGAACGGTGAGAACACCGCTATCTTCTTCGGTCTGTCAGGTACGGGTAAGACTACACTTTCTACCGATCCTAAGCGTAAGCTCATCGGTGACGACGAGCACGGCTGGGACGACGAGGGTGTGTTCAACTACGAAGGTGGCTGCTACGCCAAGGTTATCAACCTCGATGCAGAGGCTGAGCCCGATATCTACGGTGCCATCACACGCGACGCCCTCCTCGAGAACGTCACTGTTGACAAGAACGGTAAGATCGACTTCGCCGATAAGAGCGTAACCGAGAACACTCGTGTGTCTTATCCTATCTATCACATCAAGAACATCCAGCGTCCCGCATCTCAGGGTCCCGCTGCCAAGCAGGTGATCTTCCTGTCGGCTGATGCCTTCGGCGTGCTTCCTCCAGTATCTATCCTGAGCTCAGAGCAGACCAAGTACTACTTCCTCTCTGGCTTCACAGCTAAGCTGGCAGGTACGGAGCGCGGTATCACCGAGCCTACTCCTACTTTCTCTGCCTGCTTCGGCCAGGCCTTCCTCGAGCTGCATCCTACCAAGTATGCTGAGGAGCTCGTGAAGAAGATGGAGAAGAGCGGTGCCAAGGCATACCTGGTGAACACCGGTTGGAACGGTACAGGCAAGCGTATCTCTATCCGCGATACACGCGGTATCATCGATGCTATCCTGAACCACTCTATCGATGCTGCTCCTACCAAGCAGATTCCTTTCTTCAACTTCACCGTACCTACCAAGCTCGAGGGTGTTGACGCTGGTATTCTCGATCCCCGCGACACTTACGCTGACGCAGCTCAGTGGGAAGAGAAGGCTAAGGATCTCGCTGCCCGCTTCATCAAGAACTTCAAGAAGTACGAAGGCAACGAGGCTGGTAAGGCTCTCGTAGCAGCTGGTCCCCAGCTCTGAAGCCCGATTTAACCTCATGGGCATCCTATGATGCTCATGGTTAACAAATATCAAATCAAGACCCGTCTCCGATGAGGAAACGGGTCTTTTTGGTATTGATTGGCAAAAGAACAATGAAAAAGGTAAAAACTTGCAAAAATATTTGGCGTGTTCGGGCACAATAGTTATCTTTGCATCGTCTTCGTGAGAAGATTCACATAAAGTTTCATTAGGTTAGTAGTTTGATAGATTTTTTAAGGTAAAGATTAGGATTATGTTATTAGATTTTGAATCAGTCGTGATGTCGGTATGAAGTCATTTTGATGACTGTTCTTAGTATTATTGCTTTGGTAATACTGACATCCGTTAACATTATTCTTACAAAAAGGCAGTGCGAGTGATCGTATTGCCTTTTTTGTTATGCTCAACGGCACCGCGAGATGAGGCTCAAGGGCTCTATGAGCACTCCAAAAGCCTCGTCCTCACGATCAAAACAGACAGCCCGTTGATAAACTCTAAACAAACTTAAAAACCCAACTGTAAATCAATATTTTGCATAATAAAGCAGGGAAATAGGCAATAGTTTGAATTATTCTAAGTAAATTTGCAGCCAAAATCAATATTCGGCGTGTAATGAGTCAAAATATATTTTTCCGCAAGATACTGGCATTCATAGCCGTGACTGTGGCTATCATCTCTCTGTCTTCGTGTCTCAAAGACTCGGATCAGAGTGAGATTACCTATTATGAAGACACTGCCGTAACAGGTTTTTCCCTTGGTACACTCAACAGGTACCTGCACACCACCAAGGCAGATGGAAAGACCGACAGCATCTATAAAACTACCTATAACGCAAAATCATACGCTTTCAATATCGATCAGACGAAGCGTCTTATCTATAATGTTGATTCTTTGCCCTACGGCACAGATGCAAAAAAAATGGTGTGCTCTGTCTCTGCCAAGAACAGCGGTGTCATCGCGCTGGTGCTGAAGGATAAGAATCGTAAGGACAGTCTGGCCTATTACAATAGTGCCGACTCGCTCGACCTCTCCTCGCCCCTGAGGGTGCGCATCTTCAATATGAGGGGTACGTCATACCGCGATTATACCGTCACGGTGAATATCCACAAGGAGCAGGGAACCGAGTTCAGCTGGAGCCATACCACGGTAGCCGTCCTCGCGTCGGTGGGCGACCGTAAGATGGTTGGCTGCGGCAAGGAGCTTTATCTCTTCGGCGTGCAGGAGGGTAAGACTTACGTTTATCGTCGAAACGGTAAAACTTTTGAGAAGCTCGCGGCCTCCTTCGGTCCGGAGGCTTACCGTAACGTTGTGGCAATGGGAGATAAGCTCTATCTGCTCGACGGCGGCAAAATCTTCAGCTCTGCCGATGGCGGAACATGGAAGAGCCTGGCACCAGCAACCCCCAACCCCCTTGCACGGCTGATCGGTGCCGGCACGCAGACCCTGTTCGCCATGACGGCGAAGGGCATAGTGGCTTCGCAGGATAAGGGGGCGACATGGACTGCCGAGACGCTTGATGCCGAGAGCAGCATGCTTCCCGATACCGACATCAACCTGATCTGCATGCCTACTGCTACCAACAGCGATGTGGAACGACTGATCCTCGTGGGGACAAGAGATGGGAAAACCCGGGTGTGGAACAAGGTCAACGATCTCGGCTCTGCAACTCAGCAGCAGCCGTGGAGCTTCTATCCCGAGGACGAATATAATGTACATACCCTGCCTGCCCTCGCCAACCTCCGGGTGGTGAGTTACGATGGCGGACTACTTGCCACGGGTGGCGATCTCAGCCAGTTCTATATGAGCAATGACCAGGGTGTCACCTGGATTCCCAATACCACCTATACGCTGCCCGCCAGCTTCGGCAGTTCGACGGCTCCTGCTGCCATGGCAACCGACAGTGAGCACTATCTCTATATCATGTGTCAGGGTGACGGTGAGCTGTGGAGTGCGCGGCTGGCACGTACGGCGTGGGTTAACAAGTAAACTGCCCCACATGAAGAAGTACCTGCTGTTCACCCTCCTGACGCTGTGGGTCGTAGTGGCACCGATGCGTGCACAGGACGATCCCGAATATCGTATGGAGATAGGTGTAGGAGCAGGTTTTGGCGGTTATCAGGGCGATTTCAACGGCAGTCTTACCCGTGATCTTCAGCCTTTGGGTTCGGTCATGGCACGCTATGTGTTCAATCCTTACTCGGCACTGCGCATGAAGGTGGGCTATACGGTGATGAAGGGTTCTTCAGAAGATGTGGAGACCTCCTATCCCGACTATCGTGAGAAGCCTTATACCTTCAGGAATACACTATACGATGTGGCCCTGACCTATGAATATAACTTCTGGCCCTATGGTACCGGACGCGACTACCGCGGAGCTAAGCGCCTCACGCCGTTTGTCTTCGGCGGACTGGGGCTGACCTATATAGATAAGCCGGACAAAGGAAAGGCTGCACTGAATGTTCCCTTCGGACTCGGCGTGAAATATAAAATAGGTGAACGGGTGAACCTCGGACTGGAATGGGCGATACACTTCACGCTTTCCGACGAGCTCGACGGGGTGAAAGATCCCTACTATGTGGAGAGCAGCGGCCTGTTTAAGAATACCGACAGCTATTCAGCCCTGCAGCTGACGCTCACCTATAGCTTCGTGCAGAAATGCAAAACATGTAATAAGGAATGACCGATATGGCACAACTTGACATGACCAACATACCTCAGCACATTGCCATCATCATGGACGGCAACGGCCGATGGGCCACACAGCGTGGTAAGGACCGCAGCTTCGGGCATCAGGCCGGAGTAGATACTGTGCGCCGCATCACCTCGGAGTGTACCCGCCTCGGCGTGAAATATCTCACGCTCTATACCTTCTCTACGGAGAACTGGAACCGTCCGGAGACGGAGATCGCGGCGCTCATGGGTCTCGTGCTCTCCTCGCTGGAGGATGAAATCTTCATGAAGAACAACGTGCGCTTTCAGGTTATCGGAGAGACGGAACGCCTGCCCGAGGTGGTACAGCAGAAGCTTCAGGAGACGATGGACCATACCTCCCGCAACACGGCCATGACCATGGTGGTGGCACTGAGCTACAGCTCGCGCTGGGAGATCACCCGGGCCACACGGCTCATTGCCGAGGAGGTGAAGCGCGGCGACCTCAATGCTGCCGACATCACCGAGCAGACGCTCACAGATCACCTCACCACCAGCTTCATGCCCGACCCCGATCTGCTCATCCGCACGGGCGGGGAGCTGCGCATATCCAATTATCTGCTCTGGCAGATAGCCTACTCTGAACTCTATTTTTGCGATACGTTCTGGCCCGATTTCAGCGAGGACGACCTGCACAAGGCCATCATAAGCTATCAGGGCAGGCAGCGACGCTTTGGCAAGACAGAGGCACAGGCGGAGGAAGACAACAAGAAATAATGACACGATATTGCCTGGGGCACCACCGACGTAGCCCTATGGCAACACCATAAGACCGACAATTCTATAAAGATGCATCATAACAAGAATAAGCTATTCGCGGCATTTATCGCTATGGCATGCTGTACCGGGGCTGAGGCTCAGGAACGCATACTCCACCCCGACATCACGTATGCCGGTACGCCACGCAATGTCACCATCGGTGGTATCAGCGTATCGGGCATGGAAGGGTATGAGGACTATATGCTGACGGGTATCTCCGGACTGGCCGTGGGGCAGCAGATCTCACTGCCGGGTACGGAGGTGACGGAAGCTGTGAAGCGCTATTGGAAGCACGGACTGTTCTCGGATGTACAGATTACGGCCGACTCGCTCGTGGGTGACAAGATCTATCTGAACATCGCCCTCAAGCCCAGACCGCGTGTGTCTGAGATCAACTACATGGGACTGAAGAAGAGCGAGCGCGACGATATGGAGAAGAAGCTCGGCATGATCAAGGGTGGGCAGATTACGCCGAATATGATCGACCGTGCGAAGATTCTGGCCAAGAAGTACTTTGACGACAAAGGTTACAAGAATGCCGATATCGATATCCAGCAGCGTAATGATGTAGCGGGCAAGAATCAGGTGATACTGGACGTCATCATCGACAAGAAAGAGAAGATGAAGGTGCGCAAGATCATCATCGACGGCAACAAATACCTGAAGGACTCGAAGATCAAGGGTGGCCTGTTTAAGAAGGGTGCCTTTGCCAAGACCCACGAGGCAGGTACACTCGGCTCATTCCTCAAGTCCAAGAAGTTTACCCCCGAGCGCTGGAAGGAAGACAAGGAGAAACTGATAGCCAAATACAACGAGTTGGGCTATCGTGATGCCGCGATTCTGGAAGACAGTGTGTGGAACGTGGATTCCAAGCACGTCAACATCTATATTAAGGTGGACGAAGGACAGAAATACTACCTGCGCAACATCACGTGGGTGGGTAACACCATCTACAATTCTACTTATCTGGGTGGCTTGCTCGGCATGGAGCGTGGAGATGTGTATAACCAGAAACTCCTGAACAAGCGTATCTCTGAAGACGAGGACGCCGTGGGGAACCTCTATTATAATAATGGTTACGTGTTCTCCAATATCCAGCCCACCGAGGTAAACATTGTCGGCGACTCGATAGACCTGGAGATGCGTGTGCAGGAAGGACCGCAGGCTCACCTGAGCCATGTGCGGATCAACGGTAACACCCGTCTCTACGAGAATGTGGTGCGCCGTGAGCTGCGTACCAAGCCGGGTGACCTCTTCTCCAAGGAGGCTCTGATGCGTTCCGCACGTGAGCTGGCTTCGATGGGACATTTCGATCCGGAGAAGGTGGTGCCCGACGTGAAACCCAACTACGAGACGGGGACGGTGGACGTGAACTGGAACCTTGAACAGAAGTCGAACGACCAGATCGAGTTCTCGCTGGGTTGGGGACAGACCGGTATTATCGGCCGTGTGGGTTTGACGCTCAACAACTTCTCTATGGCCAACCTGTTCAATAAGAACAAGGAGCACCGCGGCATTCTGCCTGTAGGCGATGGAGAAAAACTGTCGATAGGCGTACAAACCAATGGCCGATACTATCAAAGCTACAATGCAAGCTACTCTACCAACTGGTTCGGTGGTAAGAGACCCATACAGTTCTCCTTCGGAGTGTCTTACTCGAAATCGACCGATATATCGAGCAACTATTACAATACGGCCTGGCAGAACAACTACTACAATAGTTATCTGTATGGCACGAGCAGCTACGGTTACAACAACTACAACAACTACGAGAATTATATAGATCCCGATAAGTATATCCAGCTTTTGGGTGCCAATCTCGGCTGGGGCAAGCGTCTGCGCTGGCCCGACGACTACTTCACCCTGTCGGTACAGCTGTCGTACACGCGCTATATGCTGAAAAACTGGCGCTACTTCTATCAGCTTCCTACGGGTAATGCCAACAACCTTAACCTGGGTATCTCGCTCAACCGTTCGTCTACCGACAACCAGCTCTTCCCACGTCGCGGTTCGGAGTTTGAAGCCAGCGTGACCCTTACCCCGCCATGGTCTGCATGGGACGGCAAGGACTATGAGCACCTGGCTACGAATACGAAGTCGCCCAACTATATGAAGGAGCAGCAGGAGAAGTTCCGCTGGATCGAATATAACAAGTGGAAGTTTAAGTCGCGCACCTTCACGGCACTGTCGAGTGCACAGAAGTGCTTCGTGCTCATGACACGTATCGAGTTCGGATTGCTGGGCAGCTACAACAAGTATAAGAAGAGTCCGTTCGAAACCTATTATATGGGTGGTGACGGTATGAGCGGCTACTCTGGCAGCTACGCTACGGAGACGATCGGTCTGCGCGGATACGAGAACGGATCGCTGACACAGGGTTACAACGGCTATGCGTACGATCGCTTCTCGCTCGAGCTGCGTTACCCGCTGATGCTCGGCAATACCACGATCTATGCGCTGACCTTCCTGGAGGGTGGTAACGCGTGGAGTGATACCAAATATTTCAATCCCTTCGACATGAAGCGCTCTGCCGGCGTCGGTGTCAGAATCTTCCTTCCTATGGTGGGTCTGATGGGTATCGACTGGGCATACGGCTTCGACAAGGTGTTTGGAACCAAGGGCGGAAGTCAGTTCCACTTCGTGCTCGGACAGGAGTTCTAAGCCGACGACAAAGATCGGAGATGGTTTGCGGTGACGTGAAGCGTACGAGGGCATGAGGATTAAGGTGTAACACTTGTTAAAAAGTGATGCCGTCTGAAACTTATCCAAACAGAATACGTCTTTCATCGTGTAATGATATTATAAAGAAGAAATAAGATATGGACAAGGTAAACATCAATAGGTCAAGGGCGATGAGGCGCGGCCTCGTGCTCGTTGCCATGATTGCGCTGATGCCGCTGAGCAGTATGGCCCAGAAGTTTGCATTGATCGACATGGAGTATGTGCTCAAGAATATTCCTGCTTACGAGCGTGCCAACGAACAGCTGAATCAGGTTTCCAAGAAGTGGCAGGCCGAAGTGGAGGCCCTGAACACGGAAGCTGCCACCATGTATAAGAACTATCAGAACGAGGTGGTGTTCCTTTCGCAGGAGCAGAAGAAGACCAAGCAGGAGCAGATCATGCAGAAGGAGAAGGAGGCGGCCGAGCTGAAGCAGAAGTATTTCGGTCCGGAAGGCGAGCTCTTCAAGAAGCGTGAAGCACTGATGACGCCGATTCAGGAGGAGATCTATAACACGGTGAAGGAGCTGTCCGAGCTCCACGGCTATAGCCTTGTGCTCGACCGTGCCTCTGACACGGCCATCATCTTCGGCTCGCCCAAGATCGACATCTCCAACGAGGTGCTCGAAAAGCTCGGTTACGGCAAATAATTCATTCTACCACACTATAATAACTGTAAGGGAAAGATTCCCTAACGATAATCAATCATCAAAAATAATAAAGACAGAAATGAAAAAGATTCTTTTAATGATCATGCTGATGGCTCCTATCGCCACATTCGCACAGAAATTCGGCAAGGTTAACACGCAGACCATTATGCAGGCCCTGCCCGAGATCTCTAAGATCAACGGCGAGCTGGAAGCAACAGCCAAGCAGTATGAGAACGACCTGAACAATATGCGTCAGGAACTGCAGCGCCAGAGCGATGCCTACGACAAGGGCAAGAGTACGATGAACGCTACTGCTCAGCAGCAGAAGGAACAGGAACTCCAGCAGCTCTACCAGAAGATCCAGCAGACTTATCAGGACAACCAGCAGGCCCTGCAGAAGGCTCAGCAGGAGAAGATGCAGCCTGTTATCACTAAGGTGCGCAATGCCATCGCCAGTGTAGGCAACACGGGGGGCTTCACCTATATCTTTGAGGACGGCGTAGCCGTTTATACTGGTAACAATGTAGAGGACGTCACTTCAAGGGTTCAGGCTGAGATCAGCAAGATGAAATAATCCTTCCGCAAGGAAAACGGAAAGTTAAGCAGACCAAATCACTATGGTGCTCGGCTTCGTCCTCTCTCGCTTTGCGATAGAGGATTGGCAGGGCGGGAAACATGTGATTTTGTCTTCTTAACTTTTTGTCTTTATCTCATCGCCTTCGCCATTTTCCCTGTTCACCCCTTCGCCATCTACCCCCCTGTCATCTCTTCACCCCTTCCAATTATATCTCTGACACGTCATGAAACAACTTTCCCTCTTTTTGTCGCTTGCTGCACTGGCAGCGCCTGTGCAGGCGCAGATCAGCACTCAGTCGCCCGATACCATGCCTGCCCGCATGGTCAATATGTCAGCACCGCGGTTCGGTTACCTGAGCTATTCGCAGACGCTGCACGCTCTGCCCGAATATACGCTGGTGCGCCGGAATCTCGAAGACCTCAAGGCAAAATATGATAGCGAGATGAAACGCGTGGAAGACGAGTTCAACAGCAAGTACGAAGCCTTCCTGGAGGGACAGCGCGACTTCGCTCCCTCTATCCAGCAGAAGCGTCAGGCAGAGCTGCAGGAGCTCATGGAGAAGAATATGGCCTTCAAGGAACAGTCGCAGAAGCTTCTGCAACAGGCTGAGAAAGATGCCATGCAGCCTCTGCGCGACAAGCTTCATCAGGCTATCAACCGTGTGGCACAGGAGCGTAATCTGGCCTTCGTGCTCAATATAGACAATGACGCAGTGCCGTTTATCAACCCGTCAGCAGGTGTTGATATCTCGGAACTTGTGGTTGCGGGTGCGAGATAGCAGGGCACCTTATCGCTTTCTCTGTTTCACCGGTCATCGGTGAGTGGCCCCCTCTTCCCGACATTTCATTCTCTCCTCCGCAATAATCCATTTACAAACCCTTCAGTCATGGCGAATCAACCTCTTCATAAGGCTTCCGCATCAGACATGATGCGCATGAAGACTGGACCTATCGGTGTCTTCGATTCCGGTTACGGTGGTCTGACGATCCTGCACGGCATTCGCCAGCTGCTGTCCCAGTACGACTATATTTATCTGGGCGACAATGCCCGTGCGCCTTACGGTCCGCGCTCGTTTGATGTGGTCTATGAGTTTACGCGGCAGGCCGTGGAGAAGCTGTTTGCCATGGGCTGCCAGCTCGTTGTCCTGGGGTGTAATACGGCATCGGCCAAGGCCCTCCGCTCCATTCAGCAGAACGATCTGCCACAATGGGATCCGGAACGACGCGTGCTGGGCATTATCCGGCCTACGGCAGAGGTCATCGGTAAACTCACCCGCAACAATCATGTGGGCCTGCTGGCCACGGAGGGAACGGTGAAGAGTCACAGCTACGATCTGGAAATTGCCAAGCTCTGGCCCGACATCAAGGTGACGGGACAGGCCTGTCCCTTCTGGGTTCCTCTCGTAGAGTATAATGAGGCAGACTCTCCCGGTGCCGATTATTTCGTCAAGAAGCGTCTGGATCAGCTCATGTCGCAAGATCCCGAGATAGATACCATCATTCTGGGCTGCACCCATTTCCCCCTCCTTATGCCGAAGATCCTCAAGTATGTGCCGCAGAACGTGCGCATCGTACCGCAAGGCGAATATGTGGCCGATAGCCTACACGACTATCTGATGCGTCATCCGAAACTGGACACTCGTCTGACGAAGAACCATGGCGTGCGGTATTTCACTACAGAGAACGCAGACAAGTTTAAGGAAAATGCCTCATTCTTCCTGCATGAGAAAGTGAACGTGGAACACATAGAGCTGGGATAGCGAGGGGAAGAATCTGTCTGGCAACTCGGATAACCCTGGTCATTCTGATGATTCCGACCACTCCGGTAGCTCTGATGATCCTGATCACCCCGATTTACCCAGATCCGTCCGATCTGCACTATTTGTCACGATTATCCTCAAAAAAATACTATATTATGCAAGAAACAAGACAAAACAAAATACAACGCCTGCTCCAGAAAGAGCTGGCAGAGATCTTCCAGAGCCAGACACGCGCCATGCATGGTGTGCTCGTCAGCGTGACCCGAGTACGTATCAGTCCTGATCTGAGCATCTGCTCGGCTTACCTGAGTATCTTCCCTTCGGAACGGTCACACGAATTGCTCGATAACATCTCGGCCAATGAGAAGAGCATTCGTTTCGAACTGGGTCGCCGCGTGCACAATCAGCTGCGTATCATTCCTGAACTACGTTTCTTTATAGACGACAGTCTGGATTACATCGACCGCATCGACGAGCTGCTGAAGAAATAGGAAGGGGAGAAAGTACTTTCCTCCTTACACCCTCTCCCGGAGAATAATTATCTAAGGGAGGGGGCATGATGGCTCTGGCCGATCCGACAGCACTGGTCTTCCTGCCCATTCTGATCCGCCTGATTTGCAGCACTCGCCCCATTTGGCCGATCCGTCCGGTTCGCCCGACCTCCCTGATTAGCTCTATTTATCACCCTCTTATGATGTTTCATTCTCCCAACGATAGTACCGACTCCCTGCCCGAAAGGCATGAGGGGCAGCGATTCCCTTTTTTCATTGCACGCCGATATCTTTTTTCCAAGAAGAAGACGCACGCCATCAACATCATCTCGCTGATCTCTGTCATCGGCGTTGCCGTGGCCACCATGGCCCTGGTCATCGTGCTCTCGGTATTCAATGGCTTTCATGACCTCGTGGCTTCCTTCTTCACCAATTTCGATCCACAGCTCAAGGTGATGCCGGTCAAGGGCAAGACAGTGCCTGCAGATACGCCCGTGCTGACCCAGATAAGGCAGTTGCCGCAGGTACAGGTGGCGACTGAGACCGTCCAGGATATGGCGCTCGCCATGTACGAGGGCAAGCAGGCCGTGGTACAGATCAAGGGTGTGGACGACAATTTCAGCGATCTGACGCATATCAGCGAGATCCTTTATGGCGATGGCAAGTTTCAGTTGCATGCTGCCAACCTGCAGTATGGCACGCCGGGAATCAGGCTTGCCGAGCAGTTGGGTACAGGGGCGCAGTGGCGCAACTACCTGAAGATCTATGCCCCACGCCGTGAGGGACAGCTCGACCTGTCCGATCCCGAAGGTGGGTTTGTCATCGACTCGCTCCTGTCGCCGGGTGTTGTCTTCGCTGTCAATCAGGGAAAATACGACAAAAACGTGATCTTGACGAGTCTGGGATTTGCCCAGAACCTCTTCGATCAGCAGGGCATGATCTCCGCGCTGGAGCTGAGGCTGAAGCCGGGATCGGATCTCGATGCCGTGAAGAAGGAGATGCGGGCCATCGCCGGCGACCGGTTCCAGGTGCTCGACCGCTTCGAGCAGCAGGCCGATACCTTCAAGATTATGCAGATAGAGAAGTTCATGGCTTACATCTTCCTCACGTTTATTCTTGTCGTGGCATGCTTCAACATCGTGGGTTCGCTCTCAATGCTCATCATCGACAAGAAGGACGATGTCGCCACCCTGCGCAATCTGGGTGCCAGCAACCGCCAGATCACGGGCATCTTCCTCCTTGAAGGGCGTATGATCAGCGTCATAGGAGCCCTGCTCGGTATCGGCCTGGGCCTCCTGCTCTGCGGACTGCAGCAGCAGTATGGCTTTGTCCGTATGGGCGATTCGGAAGGAAACTTCATCATCAATGCCTATCCCGTGAGCGTTCATTACCTCGATGTGCTCATCGTCTTCGTCACCGTCATCCTCTCCGGCTGGCTCGCCGTGTGGTATCCTGTTCGCACTTTTGCGCGCAATCTGTAGGATCAAGTGCGACGAACTGTTACCCACATGTGGTGAGGTAACACGCGGACAACTTCCAATTTATTTTTGCAAGACAACGTATTATATAAGTACTATCGTTTTTCTTCAAATTCATAGTTATAGTAGGAATTTCTTTTGTAATTTTGTATAACACGTTTCTTTCGGCTAAAGGTGGAAATGGGACGAACAAAAAATGAGATATATAGGCGGAAAGACATTAATGCTACAGCATATAGAGGAGGTCATCGACACCTGCACGGAGGGAGTTGAGAGTATGATAGACATGTTCTCAGGCAGTGGTGTTGTAGCCGCTTATTTCAAGAGAAAGGGGTTAAGAGTTATATCTAACGACTCTCTCTATTTTTCGTACGTTCTGAATCGTGGCACTCTCGACCTGAATATTCATCCAGATTTCTCTCGCCTCCTGGTTGCAGACCCTATAGATTATCTCAACAATGTAGTTGCGGAAGATCTCGGATATACAAGGGAACAGTGTTTTATAAGTCAAAATTACAGCCCTAATGACCATTGCAACCGTATGTATCTTCAGCCAAAGAACGCGAAAAAGGTTGATATGATCCGGCTCAAGATAGAGGAATGGCATCGGCAGGAACTTATTAATGATGATGAATACTTCTACCTGCTGGCTGCCTTGGTGGCTGCTGTACCTTATGTTTCGAATATAGCTGGAGTCTATGGAGCTTATTTGAAGTCATGGGATCAACGTACATACAAGGATCTGGAACTGAAGCACCCTGATCTTATACATAGTACGCGGCGATGCCAGTCGTTTAATGAAGATGCCAATCTGCTGTCGCGGCACATTACTGCCGATGTGGCTTATCTGGATCCTCCTTACAATGCCAGACAGTACCTTCCCAACTACCATGTGCTGGAAACGATAGCCCGCTACGATTATCCTCAGCTAAAGGGGGTGTCAGGAATGCGGGAATATTCCGAACTTAAGTCGGCTTACTGCCAAAGGGCTTATGCTGTTGAGGCTTTACGTGACCTTCTCGGTAACTTGCAGACACGTTATATCGTTATGAGTTACAACAATGAGGGAATCATAGATAGACAAACGATAGAACAGATATTCAACGAAGTGGGAATCCGCGAAAGTTATCGGTACTTCGAGTTCGATTACCGACGTTATAAAAGTAAGATTCCTAATAATCGAAGAGGATTGAAGGAACAACTCTATTTTGTGAGGAAGTACTGATATGATTAAATCGCCGCTTAATTATATAGGTGGTAAATATAAGCTGTTACCGCAGTTGCTTGATTTGTTTCCGGCAAACATAGACCATTATGTGGATTTGTTTGCCGGAGGACTTGATGTGGCTGTCAATGTAGAAGCTGTTCATAAGGAATGCAACGACATTAACTATCGACTTATAGACATCTATCGTGCCATGCAGCAGATGACGATAGAAGATCTGCTTGACTATATGGACCGCCGTATAGTGCAGTATGGGTTGTCCAAGACGAATAAGCAGGGCTACCTGCAACTGCGCGATGATTACAATCGCAATCCTAATCCTTTAGATCTCTATGTGCTGGTGTGTTACTCTTTCAACTATCAGTTTCGGTTCAATAGCAAGATGGAATACAATAATCCTTTTGGCACAAACCGAAGTTCGTTTAGCGAAGTTATGCGCCAACATCTCATAGATTTCCATCCATGCATTACCCATATCACTTTTCATGCCTGCCATTTTCGTGATTACGACTTGCATACACTTGGCCCAAACGATTTTCTCTATGCAGATCCGCCCTATCTCATTTCATGTGGCAGTTATAATGATGGCAAGCGCGGTTTTAGGGGTTGGACGGCACATGATGACTTACAACTCTTTCTGATGTTAGACGAGCTACACCATCAGGGATCGCGTTTCGCCCTGTCAAATGTGTTCACACATAAAGGGCAAGAGAACAGACCTCTTATAGATTGGGCACGTCACTATCATGTACATTATATCAACCATAATTATAATAACAGCAATTACCAATCCCGTTCGAGAGCTAACGAGACCCAGGAAGTGCTGGTAACAAACTATTAAACTGATATGACACATCGTACTTTCGGGTGGGTGCAAGATGCATCCGACTTTTATGGCCTGCGTGCCGTTTGCGGACTTTTTGTCAAAGGCAGTGATACGTCCACCCATCTTATTCATGACACTTTGCCACTTCTAAAGAGAAATGGGAGGTTAGATAATCTTGGCGTCTTTCAGTCGTACATTCACCATATTTCGCAGACGGAGCGTATCAGCATTCCTTATCCCGATCTTGTGGGTAAAGGGCAGGGCAGCGGCAAGCGGTCGGAAGCCCCATGTTCTGGTTTGGCACAGGCCGTGCTTACAGCACAAACAAGCGATGTGTATATAACGCCGGAAGGACTGGTTAAGATGAAACGCCCCTATCAGAGCAATTGGTCTGCGGAAGCTTTCCTGCGTTGGGCAGTTTCTATAGGTTTACTCCTCTATGACGGTCAGACGGACTCTTGTACTTTGTCAGAAATAGGATATAGATTGGTTGAGGCACGCGAGGAAGAAGCCCTATATAGTATTATCGGAGAAGTCTTGCTTGCCTATCCTCCTGTAATACGCATTTTGACCCTTCTTGAGGGATTGCCCGAGGGAAGAACTTATACCAAGTTTGAATTGGGGAACCAGCTCGGGTTTATTGGCGAGGACGGTTTTACATCATATCCCCTTAATCTCTGGCTTGCTGACTACAATACGGCACCCGAATCGAGACGTAAGGGTATGAAGGCTAATGTGGAAGGAACTTCTGACAAATATGCTCGCATGATTTGCGGTTGGCTTATTAAGCTGAAATGGGTAAATCGTTGCTCGCAGAGCGTGAGTGCTATCTATAATGGAGAAACTTATAGTGCTGTTCTTCCAACCTACTCCATTACTTTGCAGGGGCGTAATCAGTTAAGATATTCACGCGGCTTTTCCCGACATCCTCGTATACACAAGATTGTGCTTTATGGTATGCTTGGTACTAAAACGATCGATGTAAACCGGGTCAGGGCACGTCGTGCTGAACTTATTAAGGCTATAGAAAAGCCTCACAGTATAGAAGATCTTTCTACGATGCTTACTAAGAAAGGTTATGAGGAGGCTAATGAGGCCACAGTCCAAAACGATGTAGCAGGACTTATCAACATAGGGTTGGAGGTGGAAACAAGCCAAGGACAATTTAATCTTGCAGATCATATCCACGGACTTGTGATTCCATCAGTTGTGGAACGGCCGGAAGACATAAGCGATCTTGTGGCCAAGAGCCGTCTGATGCAGGAGATACCTCATGTCAGTAAGAAATATCTTACCCTCATTGATCTTGCAGTAGGAGGACGCGACGAGAGCCAAAAATTTGAAATGCTCACTACAGATCTTTTGACCAACGAGCTTGAATATGGAGGCAAACATCTCGGAGGCACATCAAAACCGGATAATATCATCTATTATAAGCAGCATGGTGCCATTATCGATAACAAGGCATATTCCAAGGGATTTGTACTCTCCCGCCACCAAAAAGACGAAATGCTACGCTATCTCGATGATAACGCTACACGTGATAGCAGTGTCAATAGCACAGAATGGTGGAACAATTTCCCATTAGAAGTAAATTCCTTCTGCTTCCTTTTCATCTCTTCTTTTTTTAAGGGAGCTATAGACGAGAGCATCAGTGAGATAGATCAGCGTAAGGGTGTTAATGGTGCGGCGCTCCCCGTCACGGTCTTGTTGTATATGGCTGAAAGCCTTAAAACAGGGAAGATAAGTTACGAAGACTCATTTAGCCGTTTTGCGATGAACCGTCAACTCACCCGTGACGACTTTGAAGGATCGAATAAATAGATTGTGAAATAAATAAAGCGTATCGAGAACGATGGACAGCTATTTTGATAGTACCGACAGCAGATTCCGTCTTTATCAGGGAGATACCATGCAACTCTTAGAAGAGTGTGATGAAACCTTCGATATGATATTTGCCGATCCGCCTTATTTCCTTTCCACAGGCTTTACGCTGAAGTCGGGGAATCGTAGTAAGTGTTTTGACAAGGGAGAATGGGATAGAGCCCGACCCATCGACGAGAAAGATGCCTTTAATATGCGGTGGCTATCATTATGCCGCCGCAGACTGAAGGAAAGTGGAACCATCTGGGTGACGGGAACATACCATAATATCTATTCTGTGGCCAACTGCATGGTTCGATTGGGGTATAAGATCCTCAATGTGGTGGTGTGGCAAAAACCTGATGCTCCTTTTACTTTGTCGTATAAGCATTTCAATTTTTCGGCCGAATATATCCTCTGGGCAAGAAAACAGAAGAGCGTAGCCCATTACTTCAATTATGATCTTATGACGCAACTTAATGGAGGGCGACGTATGCCGGACGTATGGTCTATTCCTATCGTGGAGCAATGGGAGAAGCATTGCGGGAAACATCCTACTCAGAAGCCCCTCCGTTTGCTTCATCGCATTATCCTTGCTTCCACTCAGCCAGAAGAGAAGATACTTGACCCCTTTGCAGGAAGTTGTACCACAGGTATTGCTGCAACATTGCTGGATCGGCAATTTGTGGGTTTTGACCGAGACGAGGGCTATCTGGAATTGGGCAGAAAACGCTATATGGAAATCATGCAACCTGCCATAGTACGACGAATACTGCGGAAACTGAACGAAAATCCATTGGAGACTATGGTGATGGTGAATCATGCACGAAGCGAACTGAAGGCAAAGATGATGACCGAAGGTATCTGCTATCTGCGTGCCGGTGATTCAAAAGGATCACTACTTGTACGCCCAGGTTTTGAACGTCTCCAATATGTCTTGCTTCATACTGGAGGTGAAGACTGCCACATGTTCAGGCTGAAGAGTAAGGGCTGCTTTCAGATCTGGACGGTGGATACCCTGCGTGAATATGGCTTCACTCCGGAACATGCACCTTATTATGTAGTTCTTCTTTTTGATAACAGTCATGAGGTAAAGCTCAAGAAATGCCCGCAACTTCATCAGGGGCAGAACACTTACGTTGCGAAAATAAGGCCTTTAAGCGAGTTTAGGATAGAAGATAGGTAGTGTTCATAGATAAACTTCTGCTTGATCCTGTGGGAAGCTTCTGTTTATTATTGGCTGGCAACAAACTCTTCTATGACTAAATCAAAGTTCAACTGATAAATAGCATGATGGGTTTGATCACGAATTATCTGTTTTGTTGGTTATCTTTGGTTCTGTAGTGCTATCTACCCCCTGATTCATCATACTCATCCGAAGGTTTCTTTCCTGAATAGTTCACTTCGCATCTTTCGTAATGCGGGCCTTCACATAGATCATCGTCAGACCGTCGCGCATGGGCAGCAGTACTTGCTCCACGCGGCGGTCGTCGCGTATATAGTCGTTGAAGCGGCGTATGCCCTGCGTCTGATGGTCACCGTCGTAGGCCGGATCCACCACGTGGCCGTCCCAGAGGGTGTTGTCGGCAAGGATCATGCTGCCAGGGCGCATGAGGGGGAGGAGCTGCTCGTAGGTCTCTATGTAGGTACGCTTGTCGCCGTCGAGAAAGGCCATATCAAACTCTACGCCGAGCCTGGGAGCCTCCGTGGCCGCGTCGCCGATGCGGAAGTCGATGTATTCTGCCACGGGCGACTGCTCAATCCACGGACGGGTGAAGTCCTCCATCTCGTCGTTGATCTCAAAGGTGAAGAGCTTTCGGGGCTTTTCCGTGGGGCAGAGGCTGTCGGCCTCACGCAGTCCCTCGGCCATGCAGAGTGCCGAATAGCCCGAGAAGGTGCCCACCTCGAGGATATACTGCGGCCGCTGCATCATCACGAACATCTTCAGCAGGCGTCCCTGCAGGTGCCCGCTGGCCATTCGGCCGTGAACGGTGTGCAGGTTCGTGGCACGGTAGAGGCGGTAGAGGTAGTCGCCCTCGGGCTCGCTATGGGCGAGCACGTAGCGCTCCAACTCGTCGCTTATCTCGCCCGTCATCATAGGGCCAGCAGGGCTTCTATGGCGAGACGGTAGCTGTCCAGGCCGAATCCGCAGATCACGCCCTTGCAGCCTGCCGAGATCATGGAATGGTGACGGAACTCCTCGCGCTGATGCACGTTGCTGATGTGCACCTCTATGGTGGGGCAGCGCAGCGACCGTATGCAGTCGAGCAGAGCCACCGACGTATGGGTGTAGGCACCGGCGTTGAGCACGATGCCGTCGCAGGAGAATCCCACTTCCTGCATCTTGCCGATCAGCTCGCCCTCGATGTTGCTCTGGTAATAACCTATCTCCACGTCCTCGTAGCGGCTGCGAAGCTTGGGCAGATAGCTCTCAAACGAGCTGTCGCCGTATATCCCGGGTTCCCTCACACCTAAAAGGTTGAGGTTAGGGCCGTTGATGATCATGATTTTCTTTGCCATGCCTGTGATGCTTTTTAGAAAACAGAAAGACAAAATCTCCTTTCTCTTTTCATAGATCCACCTTCCACGGCCTGCCTGTGAGAGATAAAGATAGAATCTGTCTTTATGTCTGGAAATCATCGGCGATATGCCTTTCTGTGATAAAAAGGAAAGGTCTGTCTTTATTTTTTTTGTACTCCGACTGGGAATCGAACCCAGATCAAAGGTTTAGGAAACCTCCGTTCTATCCGTTGAACTATCAGAGCCTGTCTTTTCTGCAAAAATCGTACATCTGACCTTTGCATCTGCAAAGATAGATGAATTTTTCTTGAGAGCCAAATAAACTTATAAAATAAAACTTGTTGGCGGAATTTCTATCGACGAACAAGTCTGATGCGAGATCTATTTTTAACCGCGAATATCACTAATATCTCAACCACAGATTACGCAGATTTCTCAGATTAGGCTAACGCGTGTGTATGCCCGCTACAGATTTCCCAGATTAAACAGATTAGGCTGACGCGGAGATCTCCAACCACGAATGGACACGAATCGGCACGAATGGCTGACGCGGAGATCTCCAACCACAGATTTCACTCTACAGATTACGCAGATTGGCTATCGCGTCGTTTCTCTTCCCCTTTCGGGGAGACCGGGAGGGGCCATTATCACGCTGCTGGGCTTCCCCCCTATTGGGGGGACCGAGGGGGGCTCTTGGGGGGCTTCTTCCTACTCGTTGAGCCCTAACTCCTTGACACGTTTCTCGAAATCATCGCGGTCGACGAGTGCCCAGTTCTTGACACGTGCACGATAGTTGTAGATGGTGTTGACCGAATAGTTGAGGAACTCGGCTATCTTGGAGCTGTCGTCAATACCCAACCTGATGAGTGCAAAGATGCGAAGCGTGGTGTTCAGCTCGCCTTTTGGGGCCTCTACGTGATGATCGTCCTGCAGGATAGCGTTGAACTCGCTGACGAAATTGGGAAAAAGGTGCAGGAAGGTACTGTCGAACTCATGATAAAGTGTGTCCAGCTCCTTGTCCTTTTCCTCGGTAGAGAGGGTTAACTTGTACAGTTCGTCCAGCTGACGGCTCTTCACCATCTTGTTCACCTGATGGCGGAACTTGCCCATCTTGTCGATATACGAGCTGCATTGCTCGAGGAACCGACCGATATACTCCTCCTTGACGCGGTTCGACTCATTGAGACGTGCGTTGGCCAGCACCATATCCTGATTGGCCGTCTTCAGCTTGCTGTTGGTGTCATCGAGGTCGGTATTGGCCTCACGCAGCTTGGTATTTAGTGCCACGAGCTGCGAGTTGCTGGTCCTGAGGTTCTCCCTCACCTCGGCGAGCCATCGGCGCTGCTTGTTGACATAGAGCAAGGTAAGCAGCAAGGCCACGGCCAGCAGGCTGATACCCACCGTCAGCGAGGTAACTATGATGAAGCGGCGGTTCTGGGCTTTCTGGTATCCGTCCTCGATAGAGGTGAGGATCGGTGAGATCTGCTGGCTGCGAAGGCGTGTCCCGAACTTCAGGGCGCAGTTCCAGGAGAACATGATGTACTGGTGCTGCCGCTCAATATCGACATCGTTCTCAATGACCTGGGCCAGCGACCACAGCGATCCTTGGTCCATCACCGCATGCGTGATGTCGCAGATAGCCGACTTCAGCAGCCAGTATCTGATCTGGTAAGGGTTGTTCCCCATAGCCGAGTAGATGCGGAAGCGGTAATAGGCGGCGATGGCAAAGTCGCGGTCGGAGGGCTTCACCAGCCTCAGCCAGGCATCGTTCAACTGGAAAGCCTCGGTGTATCTGCGCTGCTGAATGAGGGCCAGACCTTTGTAGAGATAGTAATTGGGCGACGTCTTGTCGATCTCGCTGAGCAGGGAGTCCTCGTAGAGCTTGCCTTTCCGCGTGTATTCCTCGCCGAGATGCCTGACGCGCGAATAGACTCCCGTCTCCTGATAGACGTGCCTGCAGGCTATCAGATAGTCGATTCGACCCTGTCGGGTCAGTGCCCGCGTGTCGATGGTCCTCAACGCTGACAGCGATTCAAAATAGGAACCTACCGTGGAACACTGGAAAGCCAGGAGCGCGAGGGCGTCACCCTCCAGATCCTTACGCTTCATCTGGCGGGCTGTGCGAATACATTCGCTGATATGGTGGATAGCCGAATCACTGATATAGGCCTTATATTCATCGAAGAGTTTCATGTGAATGGCATATCGGCCGGCCTGACCGTGTGCCGTTCTGAGCTGCCTGTGCAGGTCGGCGATGCGGCTCTCGCGCACCTTGACGTACTTCCCCGAATGGGCTATAGCGTCATCGAGCTGTTTGAACAATGGGTTCAGGTCACGGTTCTCCGCATCAATCGACAAAGATAACAGGATCGTAAGAAACAGGACAATATATTTCTTCATGGGAGAATAGTTGGGTAAGCAGGTTCAAAGATAGCATAAATAGTCGAAAGAAAGAAACATTTTGTAACCTTTTGTTATAACAAAAGAAAACCTGGCCCCGACTTACAAAAGCCAGAGCCAGGTAAGAATCCTAACTTGATAATTCTCAGCTGATTTCACACTAGCATAAGAATTGAATATAAATATAATATAAATGAAATCGAGTTACTTTAAGTTGAAATTCACCTTCAGCGGCAAATTATCCGATGCGGTGCCGATCAGGGCGGTGAATTTGCCGGCTTCCGACTTCCATGCATGGGCCTTGTCGTCGAAGAAACTCAGGGCACTGTTGTCGATGGTAATCTCCACTTCCTTGCTCTCACCGGGCTGCAGACTCACCTTGCTGAAGCCTTTCAGCTCCTTGTAAGGCCGCTCGAGCGACGATACGGCATCGTGAATGTACAGCTGTACCACCTCCTGGCCGGCGCGCTTGCCGGTGTTGGTCACCGTGACCGTAAAGGTGAGGTTGCCGTCCTGTGTCATCTCTTTGGCAGAGATGCGTGCATTCGAGAGTTTGAACGTGGTATAGCTCAGTCCGTGTCCGAAGGCGAAGGTAGGCACGGTCTTGGCATGATCGACCCAACGATAGCCTACGTAGATACCTTCCTTGTACTCTTCGTCGATGATGCCGTTACGGCCCTTGGTGCCGTTACGCCATGTTCCGGGGAAGGCGTTGAGCGCATGGGCCCCTACGTCGGAGAGCTTGGCAGGCCATGTGAACGGCAGCTTGCCCGACGGATTGGCATCGCCCACCAGTACGGCAGCCAGAGCTTCGCCGGAGATAGATCCGCCATACCAGCCCTGAACGATGGCGGGCACCCTGGAAACCCAGGGCATGGCTACCGCATTTCCGGAGATATTGACATAGATGAGGTTCTTGTTGGCCTTGGCCAGAGCTTCTATCAGCCTGTCCTGATGATAGGGCAGCTCGTACTGTTTGCGGTCGTGCCCCTCACAGTCCTGATAGTCGCTCTTATTGAGTCCGCCGAACAGGATCACGTAGTCGGCCTTCCGGGCCTTGGCCACAGCGTCGGCAATGAGCTGCGCCTCACTGCGGCTGTCGCTCAGGTTCTGCCCGGTGGTAACGCCGTTGTAGTTGCCTGTGGTGTCGCCCACATATCCACGCTCATACTCCAGATGGACAGCCGAGCCGAGGCGGGCCTTCAGTCCATCTAACGGAGAGATCTCCTTCTGGGCCTTCAGCGACGAGGAGCCGCCGCCGACGGTCATCATCTTGATGGCATTCTCGCCCACCACCAGCACGTTATGGGCTTTGCTGAGGTTCAACGGCAGCACGCCCTTAGTGTTCTTCAGCAGCACGATGCCTTCCTCGGCAATCTTTCGGGCCGCGTCGTAATGGGCCTCCGAGCACAGATAGCCCTGCGGACGCTGACGGTTCATCGTGGTACGGAAGAAGGTACGCAGCACCCGGCGTACCTTGTCGTCGAGCTCCTTGGTGGTGTATTTGCCCTCCTGGATAGCCTTCAGATAGGGAGTAGATAGATAATAGTTCTCATAAGCGTTCTTCGTACCGGCGCTCAGGCCGTTGGTCCACGTGCCGAACTCCATGTCGAGACCGTACTTCACCGCTTCGTCGGTGCTGTGGCAGGCACCCCAGTCGCTGACCACGACCCCGTCGAAGTTCCATTCGCCTTTCAGAATCTTATTGAGCAGTATCTCGTTCTGGCTGTTGTGCTGGTTCTTGTAGAGATTGTATCCTCCCATGATGCCCCACGACTTGCCCTCGGTAATGGCAGCCTTGAAGGCGGGCAGGTAGATCTCATACAGTGCCCTGTCGCTCAGAACGACGTTCACCTGATTGCGGAACTCCTCATCGTTGTTCATGGCGAAATGCTTCACGCAGGCAGCCACGCCGTTCGACTGCAGCCCCTGGACGTAGGGCACCACCATCTGTGAGGCCAGATAAGGGTCTTCGCCCATATACTCGAAGTTGCGTCCGCCCAGCGGCGTGCGGTAGATGTTGACGCCGGGACCCAGTATCATGTCCTTCCCGCGATACAAGGCTTCCTCTCCAAGACTCTTGCCGTACAGGCGGGCGATGCCCGGATTCCAGGTGGCTGCAAGGCAGGTGAGGGCCGGGAAGGCGACACACGAGTCGTTGCTCTGGCCGGCCTGCTCCCATTCGTCCCACAACACGTCGGGGCGTACGCCGTGAGGGCCGTCGTCGGTCCAGAAGTCGGGGAATCCCAACCGCGGCACACCTGCCGACGAGAACTTGCTCTGGGCATGAATGACATTGATCTTTTCCTGAAGCGTCATGCGCGCCAGGGCGTCTTCTACCCGCTGCTCCAGAGGCTGGGTGGCATCGAGATAGACGGGGGTCTGCGCCTTGGCACCAAATGCGGAGAGCGCAACTAACAGAGTACTCAATATGATTCTTCTCATAACTGTAAGGTTTTTGATTACTTGCTCTTCATGTTCAGCGACCGGATATAGCTCTCCTGGGGCACGCAGTGCTCACAGCGGCTGTTGCCGACAAACTCCATGAGCAGGCGCAAAGCCTCGGCCTGACGGGGACGTGACTTGCGTATCAGCTCGAAGGTGGAGCGGTCGGCCTCGCTAAATTTAACGACAACGGAATCCCATCCCGCAGGACGGCGTATGGCGTCGAAGCACGAATTGTCAACCTTCTTATAAGGCCAGAAGGTGTAGCCTATATTATTGTCGCGCAGCATGCGGCACAGGCTGGCCTGCCACTCGTCGGTATTGTGGCCCGTCTCGCCCATATACATGGGCAGACCGGTCTTGTCGCGGAAGTCGATAATGCTGCGGAAGGCATCTTTCTCGGGCGATCCGCCGTAGCGATGGCAGGTGTACATGATCTTCGAATCGAACGTCCAGTCGGTGAAAGGCTCGAAGTTTCCGTTCCATTGCGAGCCTCCTAAGAGCACGATATGGTTACGATCAACCTTGCGGATAGCCGCCACGGCACGCTTGTAGAGGGCTTCTATCTTGCCGTTGAACTCGGCTACCTTCTCGCCGAAATAGGGAGCTATCGGCTCGTTCATCAGTTCATAGCCTAAGACGACAGGCTCCTTCTCGTAATGAGCCGCGATTTTCTGCCATACAGAGCAGAAGAGCTGCTGGCTGGGTTCGCTCTCGAAGAGCCACGGATAGCCGTAACTGTTGTCGATATTGTCGCCGGTCTGTCCGCCGGGACAGTCGTGCATGTCGAGAATGAGGTACAGATGATTGTCGCGGCACCACTCGACGACGCTGTCGATGCGGGCAAGACCGTCCTGCGCCGACTTCAGTCCCATGTAGTCTTCATCGGTGAAGAGCTTGTAGTTGAACGGCAGGCGAATGGTGTTGGCCCCTGTCGAGGCAATAAACTCGATGTCGCGCCGGGTGATGTAGTTGTCCTTGAAGGCTTTCCAGAAGGCATCGGCGGCATCGGGTCCCACCATTTGCGCGATCATCTCGTCGATCATCCAGTAGCAGTTAGTCTTCTTAAATCCGAACATATAGCCCTCAGGATTCAGCCAGTTGCCGAGATTGGTTCCCATGATAAAGAGCCGTTCACCGTTGGGTTGCACCAGATGGGTACCGTCAATGGTCACAAAGCGGCTGCGCGGCTTGGCATTCATGCCGAACGTGAGCAGCAGGAAGATTGCTATCAGCAATGTCTTTTTCTTCATCTTCATTTTTATTTCTTTTGGTAAACACGCACGTAATCTACTTCCATCGTGATGGGGAACGCCGACTCATCGACTCCATTCATGCCGCCCCGACCAAATTAGGAATGACGTAGAAAGCTGATAAAATGGCCATGCATCGTGCCCTGTACCATCGTTGTTGTATTTCAGGGGGCTGTCTGTTATTTATATAGAATGTCATGCTTCGGCAGTCTGATGTCGACTATCCACAATAATAGGTGGTATTTTGGGCAAATGCTACAGAACCCGTCAGTATGGCCACAAACAATATTTGGTAATCTATTTTCTTTCATATTTAGTTTTTTTTTGATTAACTACTTTGGAATAATTAGGCTTTTAGTTGTTTTTATTATTACAAATTTCGGAAAAGATTTTATACTCTCCTAACATATAAATTATAAAAGTGGAAGACCTATGGTGGTAAATATCATTAATTATCTATTCATCAGAGGTTTATAGATTTATTATAAACCATAAAAAGTGGATAGAGTATAAGGCTGCAAATCATGATACGCTGCCACTTCTTTTCAGATATAATGAGGAAAGACATATCCACAGGTTT
>LAHS01003180.1_pt1 | contig 27349 bp, 27 predicted proteins | sample 329651 | NCBI WGS metagenome assembly LAHS01 (sample SAMN03275699, study PRJNA271635) | activated sludge metagenome | isolation source: sample C-1 Sludge from hydrolytic chamber (first chamber) of Anaerobic... | reverse complement strand
AAAAGCTTGTAAACAAAAACCATGAAAATAATAATTAAAAGAATACCAACGGCTGCAGCCAAAAGGCTGTTTGACATAGCGTCCTGACCAAGAGACGGGCTGATGGTTTGTACTTCGTCAAGAGTAAGTTTGACACCGAGTAAACCGCTTTGAATCTTGGTGGCGTAAGCGTAAGCTGTATCGTAAGTATAACCGCCGGGAGTAGAAATCGTAGCAGTACCGCCGGTGATCGGTTCACTTGCTTGAGGAGACATTATAGTTTCGTCGTCAATATTGATATTGATGGTAACCTTATTAGTGGCAGTTGCTGCCGCAGTAGCGTTTGCAAAAGCAGTGGTGCCTTTATCGTTAAACTGCAAAAGAATTTGATATTCGCCGTTTTCTTGAGTAACACTTGCGTTTTTAAGATGTTCTTCACCGCGAATAACAACGTTGCCGTCAGCATCTGTAAAAGTAAGCTCTGCGGGTTCACCGATAAGACTCATCAAAGTTTCGGTGTCTTCGATATCGGGAACTTCAACACGAATTTTTTTTACGTTATTTTCCGTTTGAGAAGTAACTACGGCTTCTGTATAGCCTTTATTAAACAAAAGCTCCTGCAGGTTGGCAATAGTACCGTCCATAGCCGAAGTGGCTTCGTCGCCTGTTTTGCCCTCGAGGTCAGCAATATATACAGCGTACATACCGCCTTGCAAATCCAAACCTAAAGAAATCGCCTTATAAACCCAGACGAAATCATAATTGCTGTCGCCTACCGGTACAGAATCCTGACCGTTAAGAGGAACGGTAACTAAAGCGACTGATACAACGATTAAGGTAAGTATAGCAAGGATAATTATTGATTTTTTCTTGCTCACTAAGTGTGCCTCCTAAAAATTCTACAAAAAAAATTATATATCTATTTAATATTATAGTCAATCGAAAAAAAATCTTTTTGATAAAACTATTAATAATAGATATATAACTTATATTTAATTATAGATTTTCTTCTTGCTTTAAATCAGTGTCGCAAAAAGTTATCGTTTTTTTATTCTTAAACTCTTTTGATGAAGATCATTTATTTAACATTTATAAAAAATTTCCTTTTATTTTTTACGTATATTTACAACGATAATGCCCGAAATAAGACCGATTACAGTACCAAGTACGACATCAACAAGAGTCATCCAAGACATATCGAAAGCGCCGTCAATCCAAGAGAAAATCAAAAAGGAGAATATAGTATAAAATAATCCGATTAAAGCGCCTTTAACAGCTCCTCCGACTCTTGTTTTTAAGCCGAGAATACAACCGACCAAAATGCTTATCGCCTTAATAATTTGATTTACTATCGCTACGGTTTTATCTCCTACCCCTGCAAGGTTTACAATAAGCGCAAACAACAGAACAAGCAGCATTGAGATAATCAGAGAAAATAAAGTTCCCTTGGCAATATCTAGTACATTATCTTTTTTTATTGCTAATTTTTTCATAAAATACTCCTTATAAGTTACTAGAAAATTTTATTAGGAAAGGAAGTATTTTAGAACAAAAAAAGCCCCGCTGATGCGGGGCAAATCATTTTTGGATTTTTAATTAAAAAGTAAGGTCGTCTTTCTTTTCTTCTGCGGATTCGGTTTTTTTCTTTGCCTTAGTCTTAACTTCAACGGTTTTTTCTTCGGAAGCGGAAAGTTCGTCTTTTGCTTCCGGCTCGGAAACTTTTTGAACTTCAGAAGCGGGAGCAGCTCCGGTACCGCTTAGCTTTGTGCGGATGGCGTTTTTAATAATAACGATATTGACGGGTGAGGCTTCGCTTCCGACGTTAACGGTAATTTGATTGTTAACCGTATCTACTGCAACGATAGTACCTACCATGCCGCCGATAGTCATAATTTTGTCACCTGCAGAAAGGGAGCTCATCATTTCGGCTTGTTGTTTCTTTTGCTTTCTTTGCGGGATAATCGTCATAGCAATCATCAGTCCGAAAACTGCAACCATAACGATAATGTAAATGTATGAGGTCGAAAGACCCAAAAAATTAGTCATTTAATTCTCCTATAATTTGTATTTTGCTTATTGTACTACAAAGACGCCTTTATTGCAACTATTTTTAATTATTACCATTGAAAATAAAAATTATCTTATGTTGTATTTTTCGATAAATTCGTTACGGAAGTCTAAAAGTCTGTCCTCCCATATCGCTTGTTTAATTTCCGTTACAAGCTTTGTGAGAAAACGGATATTGTGAATAGAAAGAAGTCTTCCGCCGAAAATTTCGTCCGTATTGATAAGATGACGGACATACGCTCTCGAGTAATTTTTACAGCAATAGCAGTCACAGCCTTCCTCAACGGGAAGAAAATCTTCTTTATACTGCGCGTTTCTTATGGTTATATCGCCTCTGTGAGTCATTGCGGTTCCGTTTCTTGCTATCCTTGTAGGCAAAACGCAATCCAACATATCTATACCACGCAGGACGGCTTCGACGATGCAATCCGCGCTTCCAACACCCATAAGATAACGGGGCATATTTTCCGGATAATAAGGACGTAGAGTATCAAGCATTTCGTACATAACAGGCTTTTCTTCGCCTACCGATAAACCGCCTACCGCTATTCCGCATCTTGCGTAAGGAAGAGTACGCTCCACGCTTTCTATACGCAAATCCTTATAAACATTGCCTTGAATAATCGGAAAAAGCATTTGGTGATCGTTGTTTTGAACCTTATAGCATCTGTCTAGCCAAGATATCGTCCTATCAAGAGCTGTTTTTGATTTATGATAGTCGGCTCCTGCCGCCGTACATTCGTCAAACGCCATAATTATATCTGAGCCCAAAGCCTGTTGAATAGCAATGGATTTTTCGGGAGTAAGAGTATGTCTGGATCCGTCTAAAAAGGAGTTGAACAAAACGCCCTCGTCGGTGACTTGTCTCAATGTGGACAAAGAAAAGACCTGAAAACCACCGCTGTCGGTAAGAATAGGCCTGTCCCAGTTCATAAATTTATGAAGTCCGCCCGCTTTTTTTATTATCTCTTCGCCCGGTCTTAAATAAAGATGATAGGTATTGGAAAGAATAATTTGCGCCCCGATTTCCTTAAGCTCTTCGGGGGAAAGGGCTTTTACGCTTGCCATTGTTCCTACCGGCATAAAAACCGGTGTTTCAATTACACCGTGGGGTGTTGTCAATCTGCCTATTCTGGCTCCCGTCTGCTTGCAGACTTTTAAAACTTCGTATTTAAACATTTTTACCTCACAAAAGAAGCATTGCATCTCCGAAAGAAAAGAATCTGTATTTTTCAGAAACGGCAAGACTGTAAAGTTCGAGCGTTTTTTCTCTAGTTAAAAAAGCGGAAACAAGCATAATAAGCGTAGATTCCGGTAAATGAAAATTGGTTATCATTCCGTCAATAATTTTAAAGCGGTAGGACGGATAAATAAAAATATCGGTATCCTTTTCGCCTGCGTTTATATGACCTTCCCTGTCCGCCATACTTTCCAATGTCCTAATTGAAGTTGTACCGACTGCAATAACACGTCTGCCCTCCGCTTTAGCAAGATTAACCGCTTTTGCCGCCTCTTCGCTAACCATACAATATTCGCTGTGCATTTTGTGTTTAAGTATATCGTCTTCCTTCACCGGACGGAAAGTCCCAAGTCCGACATGCAAAAGCACTTCAACAAAAATAACGCCTTTCTGTTTCAATCTTTCGATAAGTTCAGGCGTAAAATGCAAGCCTGCGGTGGGGGCGGCTACCGAACCGTCGATTTTGCTGTAAACAGTGTTATATCTGTCGACGTTATCAAGCTTTTTAGTTATATACGGCGGAAGAGGAACGTTGCCTACTCTTGCTAGTATATCCTCGAAAACGCCGTAAAATTCAAATTCGATAATTCTTACGCCGTTATCTATAACGGAATTTATCTTTAAGGATAATTCGTCCGAGATAATCAGTTTCGTTCCCGTTTTGGCTTTTTTTGCCGGACGAAGCAGGGCTTCCCAATGTGTTAAATCCAGCCTCTTTAAAAGCAGTACTTCGTATTTTCTGTCCTTTTCGTCTTTTCCCCAAAGCCTTGCAAGGATAACTTTTGTATTGTTAACGACAAGCACGTCGCCTGCTTTTAATTTTTCTTCTAAATTTCTGAAAATACGGTGCTCAATTATATCCGTTTTGCGGTCGTAGCAAAGCAGCCTTGAGCTGTCTCTGGGTTCTATGGGGGTTTGAGCTATAAGTTCGGGAGGAAGGTCGTAATAAAAATCAGATTTATTCATTTTCGTTAGTATCAAACATTGAAAGCTGTCTTTCTTTAAATTCGTTTAAAGGTTTCCCTAGATGAGTGTACGCGCGTTTTAGGGATACTCTTCCCCTTGGCGTTCTTGCTATAAAACCGAGCTGCAAAAGATACGGTTCGTAAATATCTTCTATAGTGTTGGGATCTTCTCCGATTGCGGCGGCTAATGTGTCAAGCCCTACGGGACCTCCGTAAAACTTTTCGATAATAGTAAGAAGCAATCTAATATCCACGGCATCGAGTCCAAGTTCGTCAACTTCCAAAAGCGAAAGTGATTTTTTGGCTATGTCAAGCGTGACGGTATCCGTTCTTTGATAGGAAGCAAAATCCCTTACTCTTTTTAAAAGCCTGTTTGCTATACGCGGTGTCCCTCTGCTTCTTATTGCGATTTCGCGGCTTGCGTCCTCGTAGATTTTTATATTTAAAATTTTTGCGCTGCGGCGGATTATAATTTGAAGCTCCTCCGGAGTATAAAGCTCCATTCTGGCTATTACGCCGAAGCGGTCGCGAAGCGGGGAGGACAAAAGTCCGGCTCTCGTCGTTGCGCCCACAAGCGTAAAAGGCTGAAGAGGAATTCTCACCGTTCTTGCGCTGGGACCTTTACCGATAATCATATCCAAAACGAAATCTTCCATAGCGGGATACAAAATTTCTTCGACATTATGGTTTAGTCTGTGAATTTCATCGATAAAAAGCACGCTGTTTTCGTCAAGGTTTGTAAGTATAGCGGCAAGATCTGCCGCTCTTTCTATTGCGGGGCCTGAGGTTACTTTCAGTTTCCCCTCCATTTCGTTAGCGATAATATGCGAAAGCGTTGTTTTTCCAAGTCCGGGAGGACCGTATAGCAAAACGTGATCAAGAGGCTCCTTGCGCATTTTGGCGGCTTCGATAAAAACGGTTAAATTATTTTTAATCTTATCCTGACCGATAAAATCAGACATAATCTTCGGGCGAAGTATATTTTCGCTTTCAAGATCGTCCCCGCCTTTATCGGTGCATATAATTCTGCTATCGTAGTTTTCGTCCATTATATCCTCGAGTATTTTTTAAGCGCTAAGGAAATTAACTCCTCTATTGTCTTTGCTTCATCAACAGATGCCATAACGGCTTTATACGCTTCGCTTCTGGTAATTCCAAGCGCAATCAAAGCGTTTATTGCATCGTCGGTTTCTTTATTAAAACCGGTAATAACCTTAACTTCTTCCCCTGTATCTTCTTTAGAAATGTTTTCCTTAAGCTCCAAAATCAATCTTTCGGCAGTTTTTTTGCCGATTCCTTTGATTTTTGAAAGCGTTTTTGCGTCCTCGGTAATAATCGCAATCGCAAGCGAACTTAGCGATGTACCCGAAAGTATAGACATCGCAACTTTAGGTCCTATTCCGCTTACCGAAATCAGTTTTAAAAACATTGATTTTTCTTCCTGTGAGTAAAAACCGTATAAGCAAATGCTGTCTTCTTTTACCTGAAGGTAAGAAAACAACTGGATATTATTTCCGACTGCGCCTAGGGAAGTCAGTGTATTGTTGGAAACCATAAGCTCATAGCCTATGCCGTTATTTTCTAGGACGATACTGCCCTCTCTTGCGCTTACTACGTTTCCTGAAATGAAAGCCAACATATTTACCTCAAATTTTAAACTGGGAAGAAAGTCTTCCCGTCTGAGCGTGCGTTAAAGCTATTGCCAAAGCGTCTGCAGCATCGTCGGGCTTGGGTATATCTTTAAGTCCCAAGAAAAGCTTAACAACCTGCTGCATTTGCTTTTTATCCGCTTTTCCATAGCCTGTCATAGCTTGTTTTATCTGCATAGGAGTGTATTCGTAAATTTCACCGAGTTTTTTTATCGCGGTAAGTAAAATAACGCCCCTAGCTTCCGCAACCGCTATAGCGGTCTTTTGGTTGTTTTGGAAAAAAAGCTCCTCAAGGGCAAAAGCGTCGGGATTATATTTTTCAATTAAGTCCTCGATACCCTTTGCTATCATCTCTAATCTTTTTGTTAATGAAACGGTTTTCGGAGTGGTAATAACGCCGTAATCTACGGGCATATTTCTTCCGTTTTCAATTTTGATAACGCCAAAGCCAACAGTAGCGTAGCCCGGGTCAATTCCCAGAATAACCATAGTCTTTATTCTATCGTAAAAAATAGGTTAAGTCAACGTATGGGATATTATTTTAAAAGTTTACTGAGAAGCTTTGCGCGCGCCCCAACAGATTCGTCCGAGGTTAAATCACGCTTACTTTTTTCGGTTGCTAAATCAATTTTTAAAGAGATACCCGTGGGCGGATCCAAAATATATATCGTATCGGCAAGCAATATAGCCTCGTCAATTTCGTGAGTTACAAAAACAACCGTTTTTTTATCGTTTTCGTAAAGCTTTAAAAAAACGTCTAAAAGTCTTTTTTTAAGCGCAATATCCATTTCCTTAAAAGGTTCGTCCATCAAAAGAAAATCGGATGAATACGCAAAAGCTCTTGCTATTGCAACTCTTTGCGCCTGACCGCCGGAAAGTTCTAGGGGATATTTATTTTTTACTTCTTCTATTTCTGTAAGCTCTAAAAACCGCTGAATTTTCTTCTTTCTTTCTTCCTTATTTAAAATTTGGGCTTTTAAAACGTAATCGAGATTTTTATGGACGGTAAGACTCGGAACAAGCCTAGTTTCTTGAAAGATATACGCAATGTTTTTCGGAGGATTTTCTATTTGTCCTTCAAAATCGGTTGAACCGGATAAAATGTTTAGAAGCGTAGTTTTTCCGCTTCCGCTTTTCCCTAAAATAGCTGTAATTTTATTAGGCTCAATTTCAAGGCTTAAATCCTTAAAAACCGTATTTTCGCCGTATATTTTTGTTATTTTTTTAAAAACGGTGTTCACGATTTCCACCTCACGACAAGTTTTTTTATTATGACAATAGTAAGCTCTAAAAGATAGCTTAAAAGGACGGCTGCGAGCGTCCAAGCCAAAAGCTCTCCCGTCTCAAAATAGACCATATCCCTTTGCATATATATTCCTATGCTTTTTCTTGTTTGCGCAAGCACTTCGGATGCAATTATTACCTTTAAATTAAGTGAAACCGCGCTTTGCATACCGCTAAACGCTACGGGCGCAACGGAAGGCAGATATAGAGAAAGTAAAACGTCTTTTTTTCTTACTTTGTAAACGCTTGACATTAAAATAAGTTTATTGTCTATAGAATCGAGCGCGGAAAGAAATACGCTGTACAGCATCGGAAAAGTGATCAAAAACGCAATAAGCATAGGCGCCTTATCCGAATCAAGCCAAATAAGAGTAAGCAATATAACGGACATAGTGGGAACCGCGCGTAAAAACGCAATTATCGGATTTATCAGCTTTCTGAATATATTTAATTTATACGCAAATACGGATAAAACCATCGCAGTAAGCGTTGCGTATATAAAGCTTCTTATTCCTCTCCAAAGAGTCGTACCTATGGCGTACCAAAAGGTTGACTTATTAAGCAGTCCAAATAAACTTTTAAAGGTCGAATTAATTGAGGGAACAAGAAGCTCTGAACTAACGCTTAAGGATAATATAAACCAAAACAAAAACATCAGCCCAAGCGAGAGCATAGGAAAAATAATATTAGAAATATATCGGGGCAATGTTTTTTTCATTTTTATAAATTATAGTAAAAATTATCGTCGGGAAGAGCTGCGTTTAATACCGTAAGGTATTCTTCTATAGCCGCTTTTGCCTCTTTTGCGGATTTATATCCTAAGCCCGATCTGCTTACGGTAAGCGCTGTAATTTGAGCAAGTGTCGTTGCTTCCGCATCCAAAATAAAAGCTTCTTTTGCAAGAGTTATATTACTTTCCTCTTCAAAAAAGAGATTAACCTTGGAAAGCTTTTCGATAAGCGCGTCAGTGTAGGCTTTATTTTTGTTCAAAAATGAAGTTTTGGCAACCAAAGAAGCTTGAGGATAGCTTAAACCGCTTTCAGTGATTTCTGCCCATTTAGTTTGAAAATCCAAAACGATTTGTATTCCGCCGCCTACAGCGCCGATTACTTTAGAAATAGCAGGTTCACCCAAAATGGCGTACTTTGCGGTATTATTTTTAAGCATCGGTATAAGAGTAGTTGCGGGTTTATAATCGAGAATCACTTTTCCATCGGTGTTATCATCGTCAAGTGTGGCGTATCCGATACCCGCTTCTTTGAGAAAATATTTCATTAAAATATCGGGAGTACCGCCCTCGCTTAAATTATAAACGGTTTCACCGATTAAACTGTGTAAATCCGTAATGGGCTCATCTTTTGCAATCATAAAAAGATTGCCCCAAATATTTGTGGATAATAATTTAATATCAGCGCCCTTTTTATATAGCGTTACTGCTATGTTGGTGGGAAGAATCGCAAAATCTGCAGAACCGCCGCTAAGTTTCGTGCCGACAACCGAGGGAGCTTCCGCCCCCGCAGACGATAGCACAAGGTCGATTTCGGTATTTACATTTCCGTAAGTAAAACCGTTTACAATTATTTCCGATATAGCCAGCGCAGGAGCGCCGTCGGGTACTGCGATAACCGCAGTTACGCTGCCGTCGTTTGGCTTAGCGCATGCTGTAAGTGAAAGAGTGAAAACAAGCATCAGCAGTAATGCAACAATAAATTTCTTTTTCATATCGTTCTCCTTAATCAATTTCTACGTTAGTAAGGGTAGATTTTACGGTTACTCCGCTTAGTCTTCCAAGTTTTCCGGTTAGCGCGCTTATTTTTTCGACCGTGCCGTCAACTATAAGCGCTATTGTGGATATCCCTTTATCTTTAAAGGGCACGCCTATTCTTCCGGCGATAATGTCGCCGTACTCACTAAGAATGTTTTGAATAGAAACAGAAATATCTCTGTTTCCGATTACAACTATTGCAACAACTCCAATTCGGTTCATAATTACCTCCATAGTATAAATTTTGGATATAAAAATAACCTCCGAAAAGAGGTTACTTAAAATTACGCAATAAACGTATAAATAAGCTTCCTCTCCGAATAATCATTGATTCAGGTTACAAATACAGTATATATTCAAGCTAAAAAAATGTCAATAAATAATAATGTTGTTTTCGGATTTACTATCGAAAACCTTAAGTTTATCCTTGGCAATAGAAATTTGGGCTTCGCTGTATTTCATTCCCATATATTCCTGCCCCGCAATAACTTTTACATTGCCAACGGAAAAAATAGATTGTATTCTGCCGCCTATACTTTCCTTACCAAGATAAAGTCCGATCATTCGGTTATCGCCTTTTCCGATTTTTGTAAATTCGGGAGAAAAGGCAACTTTTACAGACTTACCGATAAATTCCTCGCTGATAATTTTTGCTTTTTCGGGTAAACGGAAATTAACCGACGATACAACATAATACCCTTCTGCGTCTTTTTTCAAAATTCCTTCAAATGTGTTCACTCTTTTTACCTCCATTATATTCATAGCAGTATATGAAGCCGGTCGACTAAGTAGTGTATCCAAATCTCCGAAATCCGCACTTACCGAATAATCAAGAAGTAAAAATTTATCAGCAACTGTTTTTGCCTCGTCTAGATCGCAGGTCGCAAATATTACCATAGGCATTTCTTTAGTAAGCGATGCGAATTTCAATAATATATCCCTTTTTTCCTCGTAGCTTAGCCCGAAAAAAGGATTATCAAATAAAAACAACTGAGCATTGCGGTTTAATGAGCGCGCAAGCGAAACTTTTACCCTGTCGCGTTTTAAAAGTCTTGAAATATCGGCTTTTAATAGGTGCTCAATTTCAAAATATTTTGCGCAGGATAACACCTTTTTTTCTATATCTGTTTTGCTTTCTCCCCTTATTTTTAAAGGATAAGCAAGGTTATACTCTACTGTTTTATTTTCAAAAAAGCCTTCGTTTTGAAAGCACAAAAAAACGTTTCTTTCCTGCGGAGTAAGCTTTGAAATTTCCTGTTCGTCAAAAAAAATCTCTCCCTGATAATCCAAAAGTCCCGCAAGAATTTTGAGCAGAGTTGTTTTACCGGCTTTTTCTCCCCCTACCACGGCAAGGATTTCTCCTTTATTTAACTCAAAAGTAAGATGATTTATACCGATTTCAGCGTATGTATATTTTTGGGATACTCCCTTTAAAAAAAGTTTTTCCATAACATTATAATAAAATTTTATATCGTTTTTGTAAATGCTTTTACAGTCAATAAAAAATGCGAAAAAGCTCGAAATATGAGATTGTGTTAGTTTTAATTAATAGCCTTGAAATTTATAGTAGGATTTTGTAATTGATATTCGCTTAAAAGAGTTTGGGGAACGTATACCGTAATACCGCCTAGACTGCTTAATGAAGTATCCGATAGGTTAATAACGGCAGTCGAGCGTAAAATCAAGCTGGAAAGAGCGGTGCAGTCTTTAAAAGCGTGATACCCTATAGAAATTAATTTTTCCCCTATGTCGATAGAAGCGAGTCCGCTGCAACGTAAAAACACTTCTTCCCCAATTGTTTCTACCGAATTTAAATTTAAATTCTTAAGCTTAGAGCAGCTTTTAAATGCTCCTTTTCCTATAGACTTAACGTATTCAAGGTTTATATCCGTTAAACTTTCGCATTCTGCAAAAGAAAAATTATATATATTAACTACGCTTGAAGGAAGGCTAACCGTTTCAATATACGAACAGGCAAACAAAGATACGCCTATAACATTCCTTCCATTAAATTCATTCGGAATAATTAGATTTTTCGGTAGAGTAAAAATATAATCATCGTTTACAAACTTAGTTTTGGCGGAAACGTTACAGCTGTCCTTATCAATAGTTACAAAATCCAAATAATCGTATTCGCCCGGGTTGTTCTCATCCCCGTTTTGGGGCGGTTCTTCAACCATATCGCTTGTAAGAGCGGTGATTGTTGCAAAATAATTTTTGGGCTCCTCCCCTTCTTTACTCAAAGTATAAACAATAGAATAGACCTTATCGTATTCGACCAAAAACTGCCCGTCTTCGTTTAAACCGATTTCGTTTTCGTCCTGATCAAATATGCTTACAGAAAGATTAACGCCGAGTTCACTTTTTAAGTCTTCAAAATCTTCTATGTAAATTAGTGGTGTGTGAAGTCCTGCCTGAACGCCTGATTCGCTGTTTACATACACTTTAATATCGTCAAAAGTAATATTCGGCAAATTGCTTTCGGGATCTTTACAACCCGCAAAAGAAATACAAACCGTGACTATTAAAATAAACAGCAATAATTTTCTCATATAAATATAATACCATATACAAGATGTTTTTGTTGAAAAATAAGGAAACAAATTTTACCTTTTTATTATTTTATGCTACAATAAGCCTATGAGCGTATCGATAGTACTGAAAGGAAACGAAATCAAAAGGGAAATTACCGACAAGGACGTAATTTGCGCAGACGGCGGTTACTCTATCCTTCCAAAAGGTGTTGTTCCTATTGCGATAATCGGAGATTTCGACAGCTTAAGCGAAAAACCGTTAGGAATTAAGCTTGTACCCTTTCCCTCGGAAAAGAATTTCACGGACGGAGAACTTGCCGTAAGATACGCTGTTGAAAGCGGATATAAAAACATTAATATATACGGAGCTTTAGGCGGAAAACAGGACCACGTGCTTGGAAATCTTTCGTTACTTTCGGTAGCAAATAAACTTAATGCTTCCGCCGTTATCCGTGAAGAAAATCTAGATATTTACCTTGCGGAAGGAAATTTTGATTTAAAAACCGCAATAGGAGACAGTATTTCTATAATTCCCGTTAGTGAAGCTTTGATATACAATTCGGAAAATTTGTATTATCCTCTTAAAAATCTGCTTCTTACGTCTTCGGACACAAGAGGAATATCAAATATTGCGACCGATACCGCCGTATCGCTTAGTATCGAATACGGCAGAGTACTGGTCTTTCATTATTTTAATTAATTTTCAATTATTACTTTTTCGATAAGCTTTGAAAAGCTTTTTGAAGCAAACAAAAGTCCTCCGCAGAAGATGCAAATTGCCATATCTGCAAGAGTAAAGGAATTATATAAAAATCCCCAAGCTACCGCATTGAATTGCTCGGGCGCATAACTTGAAAAAGCAAATATTCCGGATACTGCGTGACAAAGATATCTAAATAGCACCGATATTATTCCGCCTAAAGCAAAGGATAAAGAAGGAATTTTTTTAAACATTTCCCTTTCCCTAAAAACGCCCGATAATCCTATCATTCCAAAAGCAATCGGATAATCCAGTAAAAATTGTGCGGGATGGATTATCCAAGGATCTTGAACCGCTTGAAGCACGCCGTATATAAGCCCTGCGACAACTCCTTTTTTTATTCCGAACATATACGAATAAACCATTAAGGGAAGCAAACTTGCAAACGTTACGGAACCACTCTGAGGAAGCCTAAAAAGCCTTATATAAGAAAGAGCAAAAGACAAAGCAATACTTACTGCCGCATAAGTAATAGCTTTAGTCGAAGCATCGTTTTTTCTCTTACCAAAAAAGAAAACGACGATAAACAATACGCCAATCAAAAGTACTGCGGAAACGACAAGTCCAAGAGTGCTTACGTTTGTGTAATAACCGGAGGGCGCAGCTACGTTTTTATAATATAGCGATAAAAAAACAATAGTAACGATAACGGGAATCAAGCAGAAAGCTAAAGCAATAATGCGGTATTTAGAAATGAAGTTAGGTGCAACCGCTTTAACTATCAATCCACCCAAAACCGATAAAACGACCGCAACAAAAACGGATGCTATAGGATAAAATAATTCTTTAACAAATTCATCGTTTGCTACCATTTCATCGAATTTCAACGTTAGCATAATCGAAATAAAAGCAATCGCAAAACCGATAAAAATACCTTTTATCAGTTTGAAATAATCATTTGCTTTATCTTTGTTTAACCTTCTAATTAAAATTGCGATTACTGCGGTTACCACAAGTAAAATTATCGTAGTATAAAACGCAACGAGAGATACTTTGTCAAAAACGGAAAGTTCTGAAAAAGCGGTTTTGAACATAGAAGTCATAAAATTCTCCTTTTAGGGGGGAACATGACGGTTAGAAAAAAGAAAAACCTCAAAGAGATTACTTTGAGGCGCTATGCTTCCTTTCGTGAGTTCTAACTCAATCAAGTTCGGAGGGTGTAATCTCAGACAGCGTTGCTGTCACCCCTAGCTATTAATTTTTCTTGATTATAACCCCGCGATAAATTAATGTCAACGGCTTTTAAAAAATATTGTCGAAAACTTATCGGTATGTTATAATTAATTTATGTATAATTTTTACGCATATCTTGCGAGAATGAAATATATCGAGCGTTGGAGCTTGATGAAAAATACCCAAAGAGAAAATATAATGGAGCACAGCGAACAAGTTGCGCAGCTTGCTCACGCTCTCGGTGTTATCGCAAATAAAATTTACGGTAAATCGGTAGATATAAATCTTTGCGCTACCCTTGCGCTCTTTCACGAAACCAGCGAAGTTATAACGGGGGATTTGCCTACTCCTATAAAATATTACAATCCGCAAATTAAAGAGTCTTATAAAGAAATCGAAAGCATAGCAAACAAAAAACTTTTATCAATGCTTCCCGATGAATTTAAAGAAGAATATGAAAAAATTATCGAACCGGATAAAGAATCTTACGAATATTCGCTAGTAAAGCTTGCCGACAAACTTTCCGCTTATGTTAAATGCCTAGAGGAAATAAAGGTCGGAAATAAGGAATTTTTAAAAGCGGAAAAATCAATAAGAAACGAGCTTAACGCCTCAAGTATTCCCGAGCTTAAATATTTTATGGAGAATTTTTTGCCCGGTTTTTCAAAAACTTTGGACGAATTGGATTAATATATGCTCATTAATAATGCTATCTCAATTATTCTATTGCAAAAAATAAAAATCTAACATAAAAAAAGAGCGCCGTTTGGCGCTCTTTAGTTTACTTTGCGTATTCTACGCTTCGAAGTTCTCTTATGACGTTTACTTTAATCTGTCCGGGATACTCTAGCTCAGCTTCGAGTTTCTTGGCGATATCCTTAGCAAGGAAAATGGTTGCGTTGTCGTCTACCTTTTCGGGTTTTACGATAACGCGGATTTCTCTGCCTGCTTGTATTGCGTAAGATTGTTCGACTCCAGCGAACGAGTTTGCAAGGGTTTCAAGTTTTTCAAGACGTTTTACATAATTTTCAATCGATTCTCTTCTCGCACCGGGGCGCGCTCCGCTTATAGCGTCTGCCGCTTGAACGAGAATAGCTTCTAAGGTTTCCGCAGGTTCGTCGCCGTGGTGTGCGGCTATTGCGTGGATAACTGCGGGGCTTTCTTTATATTTTTTAGCCATTTCCACGCCGATTTGAATATGAGTTCCCTCGTATTCGTGATCAATTGCCTTGCCTATATCATGGAGAAGTCCGGCTCTTTTTGCGACTTTTATGTCTGCGCCGAGCTCTGCCGCCATCATACCTGCAAGGTAGCATACCTCAAGGGAATGCTTTAAGACATTTTGTCCGTAACTGGTACGGTATTTAAGCCTGCCAAGAATTTTTACGAGTTCGGGATGGATTCCGTAAAGGTTAGCGTCAAATACCGCTGCTTCTCCGGCTTCCTTAATTTGATTCTCGATATCCTTTTTGGTGCGCTCTACAACTTCTTCGATACGAGCGGGATGAATTCTTCCGTCGCTTACAAGTTTTTCAAGCGTAATTCTTGCAATTTCTCTTCTAACAGGATCGAATCCTGATAACGTTACGACATCGGGGGTGTCGTCAATTATCAAGTCAACGCCTGTGGCACTTTCTAAAGCTCTAATATTTCTTCCTACTCTACCGATAATTCTGCCTTTCATCTCTTCAGACGGAAGCGGTACAACCGATACAGAGATTTCCGCCGCGTGGTCTGCGGCACAACGCTGAATAGCAATTCCGATAATATTTTTTGCTTTTTTTTCTGCGTCTTCTTTTGCCTTTGTTTCAATATCTTTAATTAAAACTACGGCTTCTTTTTTTGCATCTTCAACCATGGATTGTATCAAAATGTCTTTCGCTTCGCCAGCGGACAGACCTGATACTCTTTCTAATTCGTGAAGCATTTTTTCCTGATGAAGGGATAACTCTTCTTCCATTTTAGAAAGTTCTTTTTCTTTAGCCTCGATTTGAGCTTTGGTTTTGTCGATGCTTTCGATTTTTTTGTCGATTCCTTCCTCTTTCTTTTCGAGGACGTCCTCTCTTTGATTTAAGCGGGCTTCAATTTTTTGCAATTCGATTCGTCTTTCTTTTGATTCCTTGTCAAATTCTGAACGCAGTCTATGTTGTTCCTCTTTTGCCTCGATTAAAGCTTCTTTTCTCAAACTTTTTGCTTCGAGACGAGCTTCCTCCACTATTTTCCCTGCTTCGGTTTTTGCATTGCCAATTTTAGCTTCAACGACTTTTTTGTAATATAGCCAACCTAAAAATATGCCTAATGCTAACGCGGGAACGCCGATTATCAGCGCGCCCCATTCGAAAGCCAAGCTAGATAGAAGAGGAGTAAGACTGCATAACATATCATTACCTCCTATTTAGTTTTTAATGTTCAACGTACTATTAGTACTAAAAAAAATTATACATCGCGTGCGCTACTCTGTCAATGATATATAAATTTTATATTTGTTGCATTTTCGAGCGGATGGCTTTTTCAATTTCCGAGGAAATTTCGGGATTATTTTTAAGATAATCAATAGCTTTATCTCTGCCTTGACCGATACGCTCGCCCTTGTAGCTTATCCAAGAACCGCTTTTTTGAAATAAATCTGTTTCGATAGCTATGTCCAAAATGCAACCGAGAGCGGAAATGCCCTTTCCGTAATAAATATCAAATTCGGCGGTTTTAAAGGGAGGCGCCATTTTATTTTTCACAACCTTTACCTTGGTGCGGTTGCCGACAATATCTGCTCCGTCCTTAATTACGTCCGCTTTTCTTACGTCTAGTCTTATGCTTGCGTAGAACTTCAAAGCTTTTCCGCCGGTAGTCGTTTCGGGATTTCCGAACATTACGCCGACTTTTTCTCGAAGTTGGTTGATAAATACGACGCAGGTTTTGGACTTTGAAATAATACCCGCAAGCTTTCTAAGCGCCTGCGACATAAGTCTTGCCTGAAGTCCGACGTGAGAATCACCCATTTCGCCTTCTATCTCCGCTTTAGGAGTAAGCGCCGCAACGGAATCGATAACGACTATATCAACAGCGCTGCTTCTGACAAGCGTTTCAGTAATATCGAGAGCCTGTTCGCCGTTATCGGGCTGAGAAACGTATAAGTCGTTTATGTTTACGCCGAGATTTTTTGCATAAGTAGGATCAAGCGCGTGTTCAGCGTCCACAAAAGCCGCAACGCCGCCGAGCTTTTGCGCTTCGGCAATAAAATGCAAAGCAAGAGTCGTTTTTCCGCTGGACTCAGGTCCGTATATTTCGATAATCCTGCCCCTCGGAATTCCCCCGATACCAACCGCAATATCAAGCGCCAAGCATCCTGAGGGGATAACCTCAACAGCTACTTTCTGCGTGTCGTCAAGGCGCATTATAGAGCCTTTTCCGAATTGTTTTTCTATTTGGGCAATCGCTTGCTCCAGATTCGCCTTTTTGTCTTCCATAGGTTACTCCTTTAATTATTTCAGATTTTGTATTAAATAAAACAAAGCCGTGTTGGCGGCTGTTTTACGTATTTTATCACGGTTGCCTTCCAATATGTGCTTGTATGTTTTTACTCCTGATTCGCCTGCTACTCCGAAATATACAAGGCCGACGGGTTGATCTTCTGTCCCTCCCGAGGGTCCCGCAATACCGGTTACGGATACCGAAATAAAGCCTTTTCTTCTCCGTACTGCTCCTATTGCCATTTCGGCTGCAACTTCGGCGCTTACCGCTCCGAACTCTTTTAATGCCTTAGCGGAAACTCCGAGTCTGTCCGCTTTAGAGTCGTTACTGTAAGTTATAATTCCCTCGTAAAATACCGCGCTGGCTCCGGCAACGGATATTATCGAAGATGCGACAAGTCCGCCCGTGCAACTTTCCGCAGTAACAAGCATTAGGTTTTTATTATACAAAAGTTCCACTACGGTTTCTTCAAGGGAGATGTCCGAAAGAGAATAAACCGTGCCTCCGAAAATTTTATAAATCTCCGCCAGCACATCGTCTGCCCGCTCTTGCGTAAAGCCCTCAAATATAACGGTAAGCCTTGCATCGTAATATTCTTCTTCGACAAAGAAATCAAAAGAATATCTGTCCGCCACCTTGTTTACAAGGGCGGTAATACTCTCCTTATTCAGACCGAAAAGCTTAATTATTTGTCTCAAAGCACCTTACCTTCCAAATTAAATCCCGTTTTTGTTATATATACAGGATAAACGTTGCCGATATTTAAAGGTTTTTCGGACTTAAAATAAACCTTCGTGTCCACTTCGGGAGCGTCATATTCCGTCCTGCCGTAAAAACACTGTTTATCAAAGTCTATACCTTCATATATGACATATATTGTCGTATTTAAAAATCTTTTTTGATTTTCTACGATAATGGTACTTTCTATCGTTTCAATAGTTTTATGCCTTTGCTTTTTTATTCTGTCGGGAATGTGTCCGCTCATTTTTTCGGCGGGAGTGCCTTCCTCTTTGGAATATTTAAAAAATCCTGCCCGCTCAAGCCGCGCCCATTTTATAAAATCGCAAAGCTCATTAAACATTTCCTCAGTTTCACCCGGAAAGCCTACGATAAAACTGCTGCGAATTGCAATCTTTTCGTTTTCATTGCGGATTTTTTCGACAAGCGATTTTATTTGCTCTCCGCTCGTCCTTCTGTTCATACGTTTAAGCAATTCGGAGTTTATATGCTGCATAGGAATATCTATGTATTTAGCAATTTTATCCGACTGGGAAATCTTTTTAATAAGTTCGTCCGTTACAAGTTCGGGGTATGCGTATAACAAACGGATTTTATATAAATTTAATTTTTCCAATTCTTCGATAAGATCAAGAATTGCGTATTTTTTATATAAATCAATTCCGTATCTAGTAGTGTCTTGAGCAACTAAAATAAGCTCTTTTACACCGTAGCTTTCAACTAGATTTTTCGCTTCGTCTATAAGCTTGGGCATAGGCTCGGAACGGTAATTTCCTCTTATTTTAGGGATAGCGCAATAACTGCATCTGTTGTCGCAGCCTTCCGCGATTTTTAAATAAGCGTAATGGTAGGGAGTCGTAAGTATTCTTCCGCTTACTTTCTCGCAATCGAATTTCACGTCGTGAGCTTTATCCTTGTCTAAGCCTTTAATAAGCGCAGAAATATTATCGTAATCATTAAAGCTGATAACTAAATCGATTTCGGGAATTTGCTCCTTAATTTCCTTTTCATAGCGTTGCGCCAAGCATCCCGCTACGATAAGATATTTTAATTTATCCTCTTTTTTTCTTGCCACCTCAAAAATAGTGTCGATAGCTTCCTTTTTTGCGGCATCGATAAAAGCGCAAGTATTGATAACGACTGCCTCTGCATTGTCGATATCGTCAACGATTGTAAAACCGTCGGATTTTAACTTAAACAATAAATTTTCGCTGTCAACACGGTTTTTGTCACAGCCTAAAGAAATTAAACCAATATTCATATCATTCGTTTTCGGGACTTATGGAGTCAAGCTCATCCATAGAAATCAAAATGCTTCTGCCTTTTGAGCCTTCTTGACCCGAAACCATCCCTTTTTCCTGTAAAATATCTACTATTCTTGCGGATCGGTTATAGCCTATCGCAAATTTTCTTTGCAGTAGGGATATAGAAACCTTACCCTCCTCGATAAAAATACGCATAGCCTTATAAAGCAAAGGATCGGTGCCTATATCTTCTCCTTCGTCTTCAAGCGATGCGGAGTAAGTGGATACTGCGTTTTTCGTGCCTTGCTGTTCCTGCTTGGGCGTAAAAATGAGATTTGCAACTTCCTCGTCGAATTTCGCTTCGTTATGTTCCCTAACGTAATCTGTGACCGCTTTGATTTCGGCATTGCTTACGTAAGTGCCTTGAATACGGATAAATTCCGTTTCTTCGGGGCAATTAAACAGCATATCGCCTGCGCCAAGTAAATTTTCGGCGCCGCTTGCGTCCAAAATAGTCTTGCTGTCAACGAAGGATTTTACGGTAAAGGCAATCGTGTTTAAAATATTAGCCTTAATAATACCGGTAACTACGTCAACGGAGGGACGTTGCGTTGCGATAATAAGGTGAATACCTGCCGCCCTTCCCATTTGAGCGATACGCTTGATGCACTCTTCAACGCTTTGTCTGTGCTTACTTGACATAAGCTCCGCCATTTCGTCAACTACGATAATAATGCGTGGAAGTAAGGGTTGCTTATTCTTTTTGCATTGGTCGTTATAATCGGAAATTTTTTGGCATCTCACGCTTTCAAGAAAATTATAACGTCTGGTCATTTCCTCGGTTGCCCATTGAAGCGCGTTGACCGCCTGCCAATCTTCGCAAACCGTTCTTCCGATAAGCATATGCGGAAGGTTGTTATAAGCAGACAATTCTACCCTTTTGGGATCTACCATAATAAAGCGAACCTCATCGGGAGAGTGTTTGTATATCAAGCTTAAAAGCAAAGAATTTAAGCAAACGCTTTTGCCCGTATTAGTTGCGCCCGCAACCAGTAAGTGCGACATTTTGACAAGGTCGCGGACAAAACACGCGCCGCTCACCGTTTTTCCGTAGCAAAGAGTCATTCCGTTTGGATCTTCGTTAAATTCCTTACTGGACATAACAGATTTTAAACTTACGACTTCCCTTATTTGATTAGGTACTTCTACGCCAACCGCATCCATACCGGGAATAGGCGCTTCCATACGAATACTTTTTACCTTAAGGTGATAACGTAAATCCTTTTCGTATTTCATTAAGCGGTTGACTTGAATGCCGTCGGGAACTGTTATTTCAAATCTTGTAAAAGTAGGTCCTTTGGTAAGGCTTCTGACTGTGGCAGGAATACCGAATTTATTAAACGTTTCTTCTATTCTCGAGCAGTAAACCGTAGGATCTTCCGCATCGTCAGATGTCTTTGGAATAATATCGTTTAATAAACCGACCGAAGGCGCCATATAAGGAGCGGCGAATTTATTAAAAGTGATTTTTTTATTATCCGTTTCGTCTATATCCATTTTGATTTCTTCTACCTTAAAGCCAGATTTGGTAACGGGAATAAGCGTGCGCTTTTTGACTTCCGCAGGTTTAGTGGGTTCTACGTTACCTAAAATACTTTCGGGCATCGAAGGTTGATCGAAGTTGTCGTATTTTTTAGCTTCCGTTTTAGAGGATGGAATATATTCATCCTCATTTTCGTCAAAAGGAGAATAAGAATCTTCATCTATCTTATCTTCCATACCGATAAATTTAGGTTTTACCTCGTTTACCGATGAGCTAAATGATTTTGAATTATTGAAAATTGTGTTTATCGGAACTTGAGGCTCTTTCTTTTCTGCTTTATACGATTTTTCTTTATAAGAGCCCGAATAATCTTTAAAAAGTTCAATCGAATCCTCTTCGTCGAGTATAGGCGAATACCATTTGGCTATATCTTCCTCTTCGGGGGTTCCGAACGCTTCGTTAAAATTCTTTTTTACGCTTTGCTCCCGAAAACTATTGGTATAAAACTTATAATTACTGCCGTATTTTGAAAATTTGTCTTCTATGGCGTTAGGATTGACGTTACCTGCAAAAATCACCGAAGGATCGGTTTTGGAAATGCTTTTTGGTTCGGGTTGAACGTTTTCTTCAGGATAAAGTCTCTTCCAGGCGTCGTCTTTGGGATTTTGGTATCCGGGGACGGCAAAGGAAGAAGAAAAATCGGTTTCGGCGGTAAATGTATCGTCTTTATCGAAATCTTCCATATAAATTTTGCCGGGTTCGGTGTCGATAAGTTGTCTTCTTGAAGATTTTAAAGCTTTCGGTTTTTTGCTCTTTTTTTCTTTAAGCTCCATTCCCGGCTTTTCAAAAAGCGAAGGAAAAATAGCAATAAGTCCAAGGACAGCAGTCAGTAAAAAGAAAAAAACAAGCGGTAAACTAAAAGATTTACCGAATAAACCTACCGGAAAAGTGAAAACGGAAATTAACGCACCGCCGACTGTGTTATGATAAAGGTAAGCCGATGTGATGTAGCTATTTAAACCGCCTAAAATATAAGGCTTGCAAAAGCCTACGTGAAGAGTGATTATTCCCGAAAAATAAAGCGCTCCGTAAAGTATCAGCTTGGATTTCGGCACGGCGATAAGTTTTCCGCTCATCATACCGAGTCCGATTAAAACCGAAGAAATAATGTAAGGGTAAACAGCATAACCGAAAACTCCCAAAAAGAAGTTCCTAGTGGGAGTAAAAAACATCATAAAAGCGATAACTAAAGCCAAAAAAATAGGAATGAAACCGTATTTTTTAACCTGCCTGTAACGGGCGTTCGGCTCGGTAAACTTATTGTTAAATTTTTTATCTTTTATGTTTCGATTCATCATAGCGCTGTTTAATATTATAACAAATATATTTATTTATTGTCAATATCGGTAGCAGAAAGCTCGTAACCCTTTTTTTCGGATTTTCCGTATTGACGGTTAAAATTTTCTTCGTTTTTCTTTATGTAAATACGCGTTAATTCCTCTGCGTTCATACCAATTTTTAAGCACATTCCGGTAAAGAAATGCAAAATATCAACGATTTCTTCTTTTACGTTGCAGTAGTTTACTTCTTTTTTGTTTTTCCACCATTTAAAATTGACTTCTGCAAGCAGTTCGGCAAGTTCGGACAGCAGCGCAAGAATCTCTTTTTGAACCCATTCGTCTTTTGATATATTTTCAAGTCCTCTGTTTTTTACAAGATCGGTATCAAATAAATTTTGAAGATAAAATATCCGATCCAATTTATCCATTGCCAAAAATTCTTTTGAATTTATAATATCGGAAAAGTTTTTTTCCATAGTTCCTCCTTAGTTAAATATCTTATCGAATTTAAAATCGCACTCGGGACCGACGTAGCTTCCGGTTACGTCACCGCTACCCATCATAAAGCGCGAAACACGCAATATATCTTCCATTGTAACCTTGGTTACGGCTTCAAGTTTTTCGTCTACGGATATAAGTTTTCCGCTCATAAGAAAATGAGTACCCAAGGCTTTCATTTGCGCTTTTGTATTTTCCTGAGCAAGCACAAGACTGGTTTTAATTTGCTCTTTGCCTTTTTCAAGCTCTTCTTCGGAAATACCTTTATTAGCGATTTCCTCGACTACGTCTTTTACCGCATAGCCGGCCTTTAGGGCGGACTTTGGACTGGTGCCGAAGTATACCGCTAAAGAACCTATATCTTTATACGCGGAACGGGAGGAATAAACCGAGTAAACTACGCCCAGTTCTTCCCTTACCTTTTGGAATAATCTACTGCTCATACTTCCGCCAAGTATATTGTTGACTATAAGCGATGCTTCACTTTCGGGGCTGTTATAATCGTAGGAAGGATAGGCAATAACCACGTTCGACTGCTCTACGGGTTTATATTTATATAAAAATTTATCCGAAACGGGATATTGTGTTTTGCACGGAGCGGAAGACTTGTCAGCCCGCTTATAAGGCAAATAATATTTTTTTATTAAAGAGTCTACTTCTCTTTCGCTGACGTTGCCCGAAAAAACGATAACGGTTTTATTCGGCGTGTAATTGTTTGAAATATATTCCAAAATATCTTTACCCAAAAAAGATTTAACATTATTTGCCGAGCCTAAAATCGGCATGGCGTAAGCTGTTTTTGAGTATCTTGCGAGAGCGCACATTTCAAAAGCAAGATCGTCGGGGACGTCTTCCGTCATATTGATTTCTTCTAAAATAACTCCCCTTTCTTTATTAACGTTATCGTCTGTTACAGTAGCGTTAAAATAAAGATCACAAAGAGTTTCAAAACATTTTTCGGTGTGGGTATCAAGGGATACGGTGTAGTAGCAAGTAGAAGATTTTGAAGTAAATGCGTTTATATCTGCGCCCAATTTATCCATTTCGTTAGCTATATCAAAAGCGGTTTTCGTTTTGGTACCCTTAAAGAGCATATGCTCGGTAAAATGAGAAATTCCGTTATTATCCAAACATTCGTTAAAACTGCCGACCGAGACAAAAATACCGATAGAAACGCTCCTAACCTGCATAGGAGCGACGATAACGCTTAAATCACCGTAGGAAAGCAAATTCATAAAACACCTCTTAGTAAGTATAACCTAAAACGTATAATTAGTAAATATAACTTTATAATATTTCAAAAGAAATGTTTTTGCTTACAATTACTTGTTTGAAATTATTTAATTGATAATATTTCAGTATCCTTGGCAACGCTTTTAAGGTCTCTTGCGTTGGATGCGCTAAAATTAAGTCACCGCTAGTAAGATTTTTGGTTGCACGGCTAAAAATCAAATCGGCGTTATGGTCGCGCCAATCAATCGTGTCCTTACTCCACATAATCAGCTTATAATCAAACTCTTCGCATATCTTTAAGGTGTTGTTATTATAGGCTCCTCCGGGGGCTGCAAATAGGCACATTTTATATCCGGTTATCGCCTCAACCAATCTATCTGTAGACAAAAGCTCTTCTCTTTGCATACTGATAGAAATTTTATCCATTTCTTTATGGAAATAGCCGTGGTTTCCTATCTCATGGCCTCGCTCTAAAATAGTGAAAAGTAAAGAATTATTGTCGTCCGCCCAACAGCCTCCGACAAAGAACGTCGCCTTAACGCCGTAACTATCCAAAACGTCAAGGATAGGGATAATTAACTCGGTACCCCAATACACATTGAACATCAAGGAAATTTCATTTTCCTCGCTAATACCTTTATAATAAGGCTTAGTCATAGCGCTCGACGTAAAATTAATGCTGCCCGATAGACAGCAAGCCGAAAAAAGAACCGCCAACGTAAGTATAATTATTAGGTTGGCGGCTACATTTTGAAAAAATTTTTCGCTTTGCATATTAAATTTTATGCAAGCTGTATTTTATTATTCTTATTATGATTTATTTCTTGAGCGGTAGTCTTCTATCGCGGCTTTAATCGCTTCTTCGGCTAATACCGAGCAATGTATCTTTTGAGGAGGCAATCCTTCAAGTTCGGTTATTACGTCTTCGTTTTTAAGCTCTAACGCTTGTTCGATAGTCATTCCCTTTATCATTTCGGTAGCGGTTGACGAGGAAGCTATAGCAGCCGCGCATCCAAACGTCTTGAATTTTGCGTCAACTATAATATTGTCTTCGATTTTTAGGGTGATTTGCATAATATCTCCGCAAGAAGCGTTTCCTACGGTTCCTTTACCGTCATAATTTTCTATTTCGCCCACGTTTTTGGGGTTTTTAAAAGTTTCTATAACTTTATCGTTATACATAATGTTCTTCTCCTTGGGGCTTAAATAAAGGCGACAAAGTCCTTAAAAAGCTCACCGTTTTCTTCAGCTTTTCTATTGTGTAATCGATTTCTTCCTTAGTATTGTCGTTTCCGATAGTAAATCTTATGGAGCTGTGCGCAAGTTCTTCCTTAATTCCAAGAGATAGTAAAACGTACGAAGGCTCGAGTGAGCCTGCCGCGCAAGCAGAACCGCTGGATACGGCAATTCCTTCAAGATCCAAATTAAAAAGAATAGACTCTCCTTCGATAAATTCAAAACTCAAATTTGCGTTTCCGACCAAACGGTTTTCTCTGTCGCCGTTAAGGTAAGAATAAGGAATTTCCGAAAGAACACGGTCTATAAAATAATTTCTTAAAGCCAATATTTTTTTGTTGTTTTCTTCGCGATTTTGCGCGGAAATCTTTAGCGCCTCTGCAAGACCTATGATTCCGGGGGTATTAGTCGTACCCGCACGCATCTTTCTTTCTTGATGTCCTCCTGCTATCAAACGCTGAGGACGAACACCGTTTTTAACGTACAAAACACCAATTCCTTTAGGTCCGTGGAATTTGTGAGCAGACATGGAAAGCATATCGATATTCATTTTTACTACGTCGATTTCAAGCGTTCCCATAGCTTGTACGGCATCGGTATGAAATAAAATATTGTGACGTTTTGCAATAGCGCCGATTTCTTCTATCGGTTGAATAGTACCGACTTCGTTATTTGCGCTCATAATCGTTATGAGTATGGTTTTATCGGTAATTGCGTTTTCAAGGTCAATTAAAGATATTCTGCCGCCCTTATCAACCGGCAGATAGGTAACTTGCGCTCCTTCTTTTTTCAGCTGTTCCAACGTTTCAAGTACCGCAGGATGCTCTACAACGGAAGTTATAATATGATTGCCCTTTGATTTTAAAGATGCAAAAGTGCCCTTTATCGCCCAGTTATCCGATTCGCTTCCGCCCGAAGTGAAGTATATTTCATTGGGCTTGGCGTTTATTATATTAGCAACCGTTTCTCTTGCCGAGTTTACTGCGCTTGAAGCTTCTCTGCCGTAGGTATGAATAGACGATGCGTTACCGAATACGTCGGTAAAGTAAGGAAGCATTTTATTTAGTACGTCTTTATTTAATGCGGTTGTTGCCGCATTGTCTAAATAAACTTTCATTTATTTTCTCACGTCCTTTTTGTAAAGCGGATATTTTGAGCAAAGCTGTTTAACAGCTGCTTTTACTTCGGTTTTTGCCGCTTTCTTTTGGAAAATTACTTTCGTTATGCAATCGGCGATAACGCGCATATCTTCTTCTTTCATTCCTCTGGTCGTCGCAGCGGGAGTGCCAACGCGGAGACCGCTTGTGATTTTGGGACTTTCCGGATCGAAAGGAATGGCGTTTTTATTTGCAGTTATATGGCATTCGTCCAAAAGCTCTTGAAGTTCTTTTCCGGTACAGCCGGTACCTCTTAAGTCCAAAAGCATTAAATGGTTATCGGTTCCGCCTGATACAAGTTTAACTCCGTTTTTAATAAACTGGTCTGCCATAGCTTGTGCATTTTTAATAATTTGTATTTGATAATCCTTAAACTCGGGAGAAAGCGCTTCTTTAAAAGCAATCCCCTTAGCAGCGATAATGTGCATTAAGGGACCGCCTTGGATACCGGGGAATACGGCTTTATCAATTTTTGCCGCAAGATCTGCTTTACATAAAATCAAACCGCCCCTAGGTCCTCTTAGAGTCTTATGCGTAGTCGTTGTAACAACGTCTGCGTAAGGAATCGGGCTTTCGTGCAAACCTGTTGCGACAAGTCCTGCAATATGCGCCATATCGACCATTAAATAAGCGCCGACTTTGTCTGCAATTTCTTTAAAACGCTTAAAATTAATTGCTCTGGGGTAAGCAGAAGCTCCTGCAACAATAAGCTTGGGTTGAGTTTCTACCGCTATACGCTCCACTTCGTCGTAATCGATATATCCGTTTTCGTTAACGCCATAACTACTAAAATTAAAATATTTTCCGCTTACGCTGACTTTTGAACCGTGGGTTAAATGTCCGCCGGAGGCAAGGCTCATACCGAGAACGTTATCGCCCGGCTTAAGTAATGCGTAATAAACGATAAAGTTTGCGTTACAGCCCGAGTGAGGTTGAACGTTAGCGTGTTCTGCGCCGAACAGTTGTTTTGCGCGCTCAATTGCAAGGTTTTCCGCGATGTCTACGTATTCGCAACCGCCGTAATATCTGGCTCCGGGCAGACCTTCCGCGTATTTGTTGGTTAAAAATGTTCCCGCAGCCGCCATAACCGCAGGGCTGACGAAATTTTCGCTTGCAATAAGCTCTATATTGTTTTGTTGACGCTTAAGTTCTTTAACAAGAGCGTTATACATTTCGGGATCGGTTGCTTTGATAATTTTTAAGTCGACCATTGTTTACCTCACTTATTTTTTTCTATCATTTCAATTATTTGAGCTTTGCTTTTTACGCCTATTGATTTTTGCTTTAATTCTCCATTTTTGAAGAGTAATAATGTCGGTATACTGTTAATACCGTATTTTATAATTAAACTTTCGGATTCGTCAACGTTTACTTTACCGATATACACGCCGTTAATTTCCTGACTGATTTCATCGATAACGGGCGAAAGCATTCTGCAAGGTCCGCACCAGTCCGCCCAAAAATCAATCAAAGTGA
>LAHS01000510.1_pt1 | contig 27362 bp, 26 predicted proteins | sample 329651 | NCBI WGS metagenome assembly LAHS01 (sample SAMN03275699, study PRJNA271635) | activated sludge metagenome | isolation source: sample C-1 Sludge from hydrolytic chamber (first chamber) of Anaerobic... | reverse complement strand
CTCAAACACGTGGGACACGAGCGGGCAGACGTCATCCGGGAGCTGATGAGCATCAAGGAGTGCCGCACCTCCATAGAAAGATTTGAGCTTACGGCGCGCTGCTGCCGTCTCCGCATCGGGCACAGGCAGCTGTGGCTCGTCAATCCTCACTACAAACAGAAGTTCAACCTCACCCCGAGAAAGCTGCCGGCAGCATTGTCTGCCATCAGATACGTACGCAATTTCTTCTCCACTTCATGCTTTTATTTGCTGTTGCTCCAACCGTCCGCCGACGTTGAAAATCAGGTTTCCGACAGCCGTCGGGATGCCTTTGGCACCCCGCAGGCTTGCTTCCGCCGGCCGCATGGGGTGTTCATTGCATGTTAAAACTAAGCTTCAGGAACTTTCGACACTTGTCGCACGATTGTGTGACAGGTGTCGAATCTATGTGTGACACCTGTCGAAAGTTCCTGAAGCATAGCATCAACACTGCGAAAACGGACGGACGGGGAGCGCGGATGATGCCTTTTAAGCGCGCTCCGGCCGAGTGGTGGAGACGAAAGCAGCGGGAGAAGCCTCAACGCAGCACCGTGGCACGGACGATGCGCACATCCTGCAAGGGGCGGTCGCGGCCGTCGGTCTCCACCCACTGTATCTGTTTCACCACGTCCATGCCTTCAACCACCTCTCCAAAGACGGTGTACTGCCCGTCGAGATGGGGCGTACCGCCCTGTTCGCCGTAAACTCTGCGCAACTGTGGCGTAAGCACCACGCGGCCGGCCGTGGCAGAGTCGAGGCGCTGCTGCACCCGGTTGAGCATCTGCTCGGTGAACCGCTGGCCGTACACAATGTAGAACTGGCTGGCCGAGGAGCGGCGTTCGGGGTTCACGTCGTCGCCCTCGCGTGCCGCTGCCAACGCTCCGCGCTTGTGAAAGAGCTGCGGAAAACAAATTTCGGCAGGCAGTTCGTAAGTCGGTGACCAGGCCCCCACCTCGGCTCCGGGGGCCGCATGGCGGGTGGTGGAGTCGCCGGTTTGTATCATGAAATTCTGTATGACGCGATGGAAGAGGTTGCCGTCGTAGTAGCCGCTGCGCACCAGTTGGAGGAAATTATCGCGGTGGCGGGGCGTCTCGTTGTACAGTTGCAGGCGGATGTTGCCCATCGACGTCTCTATCAAAACTTCATGGCGCAGGCTGTCTTGCTGTGCCATGAGGTTGAGGTTGAGCGTGGTCAGCAAGATGACCACGGCTGTTGTTTTCATCAAAAGTTTCATACCTGTCGTACAATTCAGTAGGCATCGCCGTGCGCTATCTCGTCGCGGTCAATCTTCTTTTTGTCCATGGCATGCCATGCGTAGGCTATATAGGCCAGCACAAACGGAATGAGGAGCGAGACGACGGCCATGGTTTTGAGCGTGAAGAAGCTGCTGGAGCTGTTTACGATGGTGAGTGAACTCTGCAAATCGACGTTAGACGGATAGTAGGCCGTGTGGTTCCAGCCGGCACAGAGAAACAACACCAGCACCACGAGCACCACTCCAATGCCGGCAGGCCAGATACCCGAGGTGTAACGAACATTCACCACAGTGCGCACAATGCCGTAAAGCAGCAGCGCAACGCCTGCGAGCAAAACCACGGAGAGGTACCACATGTGGGTCAGGTTGTGCAGGTACTTCATCGGTTCGGTCATGATGACGCCCGTAACGGGGTCGTAGGCAAAGCCGTCCTTGAGCAGTGTACGCACCAGAAAAGCGAGGAACAGCACCAGGAAGCAGGTAGTGTTGACCACAAGCTGGCGGCGCACGCGGCCGCGGATGATGTCATCATTCACGTTGTTGTGGATGTAGAGCGTGCCTAAAATTCTGGCTAAGAAGAACACAGCGAGGCCGAAGACGACGTTCCACGGGTCGAGCAGCGCGTCGAGACCGTTGCTCGAGTTGGCCCAGTGACTGATGACGGGCTGCAGACTGTCGGTTAGGTTCATCTTATTGACTACGAAGTTGGAACCGTTGAAGAACGTAGCTACGGCGCCGCCCAGCAGCAGCGGCCCCAGAACTCCGTTGATAACGAGGAACACCTGGAACGTACGCGCCCCGAGAAAGTTGCCCAGCTTGTTCTGGAATTCATAGCTCACGGCCTGCAGAACGAACGAGAAGAGGATAATCATCCACAGCCAGTAGGCTCCGCCGAAGCTCGTGCTGTAGAACAAAGGGAACGAGGCGAAGAACGCTCCGCCAAAGGTTACGAGCGTAGTAAAGGTGAACTCCCACTTCCGTCCGGTAGAGTTCATCAGCATGCGCCGCTCTTCAGGGTTCTTGCCAAGGCTGAAGATGAGCGAGTTGGCACCCTGTACGAACATGAGGAACACCAGTAGCGCACCCAATAAGGATATCAGGAACCACCAGTAATGCTGCAAAAAACTGTATGTCATGTCAGTATCGTTTGTTAGAGTTGTTAATTCGTATTGTCATTCTCCGTAGTGGTATGCTCCGGTCCTTTCTTGATTTGCTTGCACAGGATGTTGATTTCAACGGCCAGCATGGTGGTAAAGAGGAAGAGAAAGAGGAAGAACGTGAGCGCTACGGAGCCTGCGCGGATGTCGGAAACGGCCGCCCAAGTGGGCAACATGTCCTGTATGGTCCACGGTTGGCGGCCCATCTCGGCCACCATCCAGCCTGCCTCGCTGGCTATGTAGGCCAACGGCAGCAAGGCTACTCCGGCTACGAGGAGCCAGCGCAGCTGCGTGATGTCGCGCTTGTAGACCACGAACAGAACCACGGCAAAGAAGAGGATGAACAGGCAACCCAGCCCCACCATGACGCGGAAGGCCCAGAACGTAACGGGAATGTAGGGCACCGTCTGGTCTGCATGGGATATGTAGCCGTAGCCGAAGTACTTGATATTGTCCTTGACGACGGTGCGCTGCTTCTGCATCGCGGCCTGCTGGGCCTGTGTTGGCTTGCCGGCAGCCTGCTGCTCCAGCCTGCGGAACTGCTGCAAGGCGGCTATCGCCATCTTTCCCCGTACAATCTTCTGCTGCAGGGACGGCTCACGGGTGCCGTCGGGCTTCACGTATCCGTTGATGATATCTTTCACTCCGGGCACATATCCGTGCAAATCACGGGTGGCGAGAAAGGAGAGTCCGTAGGGAACTGCTATGCGCAACGGGGTTTCCTTCTCGTTCATATAGTCGGGTTGGCGGAGCGGATTCACCCATGCCACGCCCGTAAGGCTCTGGTCGGTGCCGCCTTCGTAGAGGGCTTCCATGGCCGCCAGCTTCATGGGCTGCACCTTGGCAACGTTGTAAGCGCTGTTATCGCCGGTAAAGGCAGCCAACAACGAGGCTATGAGTCCTACCCACGCACCTATCTTGATGCTCTCTACGGCCAACTTGTGTTCACGCTTCTTCAGCAGGTACCAGCTGCTCACGGCTACCGTGAACACGGCTCCGACAATCCACGAAGAGGTTACCGTGTGGAAAAACTTGTCGACTGCAAACGGCGACAGCGCCACATCAAGAAAGGAATTCATCTCGAAACGCATGGTAGACGGGTTGAACTCGCAACCAACGGGATACTGCATCCACGCGTTGGCAACCAAAATCCACCAGGCCGAAATTGTGGCTCCGATGCCCGTTAACCATGTAGAAGCAAGGTGAAAGCCGGGCGACACCTTCTTCCAACCAAAGAACATGACGGCCACGAAGGTAGACTCCATGAAGAAAGCCACGATGCCCTCAATGGCCAAAGGCGCACCGAAGATGTCGCCAACGAACCAGGAATAGTTGCTCCAGTTGGTTCCGAACTCAAACTCCAGTATGAGTCCGGTGGCTACACCCATGGCAAAATTGACACCGAAGAGCTTCTGCCAGAAGCGTGCCGTGTCCTTCCAGAAGCGTTTCTTGGTACGGTAGTAGCACGTTTCGGCTATGCCCATGACGATGGCCAGTCCCAAGGTGAGCGGTACGAACAGCCAATGGTAGGCAGCGGTGAGCCCGAACTGCGCCCGCGACCAGTCGATGGTGCCCGACGTGATGTCTAATAAAAGATGATGAAACATAATAATTAAGATTTGTGTTTGATTGATGCACTGACTAAGGTTGCGCTCTTCCAATCAGTTCTTCGGACACGAATTCGGCCTCTTTGCCGGCAGGTGCCTGCTCTTTCAGAAAGTTCGGAAAGAAGAAAAACTTCAGGATGGCAAACATGATAAAGAGCTTTATCAAGATGACTGTCCACAAGGTTTTCCCCAAGGTCATGTGTCTGAAACCGTCATAGTAAAGGTCGAACACGCGGTATAGGAAACTGTTCCTCTGCATAAGCATTGCTTTTGTAATGTTTGCAAATATAAATAAATTCTATGAATATTGTCCTTTTTTTCCTCAAAAATGCTAAATTTTAATATATTAAAGACATAGCAAACCGAAAAACTTGGCCAATTAAGATAAAAATTCTAATTTTGCAACACACTGCCAATTGGCATAGTAAAGTACAAATATGAAGAAGAAAGTCATCATTCCCTTGGTTGCCATCATGCTGCTGTTGGTTGGCGGCATCGCATATCTGTTCATCAATCTGAACCGGCAGAAGCAGGAAAACCAGGCCATGCAGGAACTCGCCGCCCTCGACAAGAAGGAAATGGAAAACGAATACCAACAATTTGCCAACCAATACAGCGAGATGAAGACCCAGATTAACAACGACTCCATCGTCGCCCAGCTAACAGCAGAACAGGAAAAGACGCAGCGCCTGCTCCAAGAACTTAAGGAAACGAAGAGCACCGACGCCCGAGAAATAGCCCGACTGAAGAAAGAACTGGCTACCGTTAGGGCCGTACTGCGCAGCTATGTCATCGAGATTGACTCGCTGAACCGCCTCAACGAGAACCTGCGTGCAGAGAACACGCAAGTGAGAGGGCAGTACGAAGAGGCCACGCGGCAGATACAAGGCCTCAATACCGAGAAGGCTTCGCTGTCGGAAAAAGTGGCTATAGCCGCCCAACTGGATGCCATTGGCATCAATATGACGGCCAGGAACAAGCGTGGAAAGTCGACTAACCTCATCAGCAAGTGCAAGAATCTGCAGGTAAACTTCTCTCTCGCCAAGAATGTAACGGCCCAGAATGGCATGCGCGACATCTATGTACGCATCACGACACCCACGGGCGAGGTGCTCGGCAACGCCGGTTCGTTCCCTTATGAGAACCGAACAATCCAGGCATCCATGAAGAAAACCGTTGAATACGGCGGCCAGGAGACCCCTGTCACCATGTATTGGAACGTTACGCAGGCACTTGTCGGCGGCACTTACAGCGTAAGCATCTTTGCCGACGGCAACATGATAGGTTCTAAGAGTTTTACTTTTAAATAAATGAAGAAAGTCTTTTTAGCTTTTGGTTTGTGGCTCGCGGCTTCCGGACTCTATGCCCAGCAGGTGCTGACGCTTGACAGCTGCCGTGCCTTAGCCTTGAGAAACAACAAGCAACTGCGTGTTTCAAGACTCAATCAGGAGGTGGCTGCCAACATTAAGAAAGCCGCCCGGACTAAATACTTGCCTAAAGTTGATGCCTTGGGAGGCTACGAATTCTTCAGCAAAGAAGTCTCTTTGCTCAACAACAGCCAGAAATCAGCCCTCAACAATCTGGGAACCAACGCCGTTACAGGTGTGGGGTCGGCTCTTAGCAATAACCTGAACTCGGTCATTACGGGCCTTGTCCAGCAGGGATTGCTATCGCCCCAAGCCGCCCAACAGCTGGGGGCGCTGCTCCAACAGCAGTCAGGACCCATCACGCAGATAGGCTCTCAGGTTGCCCAGGCAGGCAATCAGGTGGGTCAGAGTGTAGTTGACGCCTTTAAAACCGACACCAAGAACATCTGGGCTGGAGCCGTCATGCTGCGTCAACCCATCTTCATGGGCGGCGCCATCACGGCTATGAACCGCATGGCCGACATCGGAATGCAGCTGGCTTCCAACGACCTTGACTTCAAGACACAGTCCACCTTATATAATATAGACCAGGCTTACTGGATGGTGGTGTCGCTCCGGGAGAAGCAGAACCTGGCCGTAAGCTATCGCGACCTGGTGAAGAAGCTCAACGACGACGTGCATAAAATGATACGCGAAGGCGTTGCCACCCGTGCCGACGGCCTCAAGGTAGACGTCAAGGTGAATGAAGCCGACATGCAGATAACGCAGGTTGAAGACGGCCTTGCACTGGCCAAGATGCTCTTATGCCAGCTTTGCGGACTGCCGATGGACTCCAATATCACCTTAGCCGACGAGAACAACCGGCAGCTGATTACCGACTCAGCGCTGCCCGAGCTTGCAGCTGACAGCGCCTCAGCAGCCCGGCCGGAAGTGCGGATGCTGCAGAATGCCGTCGACATGAGCCAAGAAGCCACCAAGCTCGTACGCGCCCAGTACCTTCCCCACGTGGCTCTCACGGGCGGTTACATGATTTCCAACCCCAATGTTTTCGACGGTTTCAGCCGCCATTTTGCCGGTGTTTGGAACGTGGGCGTACTCGTTCAAGTGCCCGTATGGAACTGGTTCGAGGGCAGGTACAAGGTTCGTGCCTCGAAGGCAGCCACCAACATCGCCCTCTCCGAGTTGCAGGACGCGCAGGAAAAAATAAACCTGCAGGTCTCGCAGAGCCGCTTCAAGGTCAAGGAAGCACAAAAGAAGTACGCCATGGCATCCCAGAACCTGCTCAGTGCAGAAGAAAATCTGCGCTGTGCGAACGTAGGTTTCAAGGAGGGAGTGATGGAGATAACCGACGTGATGGCTGCACAAACAGCCTGGCAGATGGCTCTCAGCCAGCGCATAGACGCCGAAATTGATGTAAAACTAACACAAGTCAACTTGCAGAAAGCACTTGGTATCTTACAATAATTATATATTATGTCAGCAAAAACACAGCATAACAACATCCTGCTGGCCGTCTTAGGTTTCGCTGCAGTAGTGGTAATTGTGGCAGTAATAGGCTTTTTCACCCTCGGCCGTGAGCCGGAAGTCATTCAGGGAGAAGTGGAAGTGAGCGAGTACCGGGTGTCGAGTAAACTCCCGGGGCGCGTACTCGAGCTGCGTGTTAAGGAGGGAGACTACGTTCATGTGGGCGATACACTCGCCATACTCGAGGTTCCCGAGGTTGATGCACAGAAGAAGGCAGCCCAGGCAACAGGCGATGCAGCCGCCGCGTTGAGTGACATGGCCGACAATGGAGCACGCAAGGAACAAATCCAGGGAGCCTTTCAGCTCATGCAGCAGGCCATGGCCGCACAGGAGATAGCACAAAAGACATACACCCGCATGCAGCATTTATTCGACGAAGGTGTCATCAGCGGACAGAAACGCGACGAAGCCTTTGCCGCCTACAAGGCCACGGAAGCACAGGTGAAAGCAGCCAAGAGCCAATACGACTTGGCCCGAAGCGGCGCCCGAGAGGAGGAGAAACGCGCTGCTGCCAAACAGGCCCAAGCAGCCCGTAGTGCCGTAGACGTGGTGAGTTCACTGCTCAGGGAGACCGTCCAGATATCGCAGGTTGAAGGCGAGGTGAGCGACGTCTACCCCAAGGTTGGCGAACTCGTAGGACTGGGCTCGCCCATCATGAGCATCTCCGTGATGAGCGACATGTGGGGAACTTTCAACATCCGCGAAGACCAACTCAACGGTCTCAAGGTGGGCAGTGAGTTCACCGCCTTTACACCGGCATTCAACAAGGATGTCAGACTCAAGGTTTTCTACATCAAGGACCAAGGTTCCTACGCCGTTTGGAAAGCCACCAAGGCCAACGGGCAGTACGATCTCAAGACCTTCGAGGTGAAAGCCCGCCCCGTACAGAAGTTCGAGGGGCTGCGTCCGGGCATGTCGCTCATCGTGAAAGACTGATGCCCCCGCAACCCCATAACCGGCATTTCGCCATCCGGAACCATTAAAGAGTACCAGCGGCCCGGCTGCGGCTGAGCCTCGGTTAGCATGTTGAAGAGAATATATCATATAGCCCTGCGCGAATGTGCCATTATGTGCAAGAACCCCATCTACGGGTTCTGCATGGTCATATTCCCCGTTTTAGTCATAGCGTTCTTCACCACCTTGATGAACGAAGGGCAGCCCGTGGAGATGCCCGTGGGCGTGGTAGACCAGGACAACACGCCCACCACGCGAGCCCTGATACGCAAGCTGGACGGCTTCCAGTCGTCGCACGTAGTGGCGCATTACCCCAACATGAACGATGCCCGGCAGGCCGTACAGCGCAGCGAGATATATGCTTTCCTGCTGATACCTAAAGGCACCACCGACGGATTGCTCTCCAAGCAGCAGCCCAAGATATCTTTTTACTACAGCAGTGTGGCATTACTGGCCGGCAACATGCTGTTCAAGGACCTTAAAACCATCTCCACGTTAGGTTCGGCAGCCGTTGGTTCGGCACAGCTCTCGGCCGTTGGCAAGACGGAGAGCGAAATCCGCACCTTCCTGCAGCCCATTGTCGTTGACCTGCACATGGTGGGCAACCCGTGGGCCAACTACAACATCTACCTCTCCACGGCCATGGTACCGGGCGTGCTCATGCTCTTTATTTTCCTCATCACGCCCTACTCCATCGGCACGGAGCTCAAGTTCAAGCGCTCCAAGGAGTGGATGCGCATGGCCGACAACAACATCCACGTGGCCATAGCCGGCAAGATGCTGCCCCAAACGCTTATCTTTCTCATTATCTTCTATGGCTACGAAATCTACATCTACCACTTTCTGGGCTTCCCCCATCCCGGCGGCGTGGTGCCTATTCTGCTCCTGGGGCTGCTCAGTGTGCTGTCATGTCAGGGCTTCGGTATCTTTGCCTTCGGCCTCATGCCGTCGTTGCGCATGTCCATGAGCGTATGTTCGCTCTGGTCGGTGGTCAGCTTCTCGGCCTGCGGAGCCACCTATCCCGTGTTTGCCATGAACCCCATGATAGAGGCTCTGGCCCAACTTTTCCCCCTGCGTCACTATTACATGATATACCAGATGAACATCTTTAACGGTTTCCCGCTCACGGAATCGTGGCTGCACGTGGGCGCCCTGCTGCTGTTCTTCGCCCTGCCCATCCTCACGATATGGAACATCAAGAAGGCGATGCTGGTCTATGTCTACATTCCCTAACCAGAGAACGGAGTTTAGAAATGAACAATGAGAGTCTGTTGTACAGAATAAAAGAAGGCATCAAGGACATGTGCTACATCTGGTCCAAGGAGATGCGCTCCACCATTACCGATGAGGGAGTGCTCATCTTCTGCGTCCTCGTGCCCCTGTTCTACCCCCTGCTGTACTCCTGGATTTACAACAACGAGGTGGTGCGCGATGTTCCCGTGGCCGTGGTCGACCTGTCGCACAGCCACAAGAGCCGCCAGTTCATCCGCTCCTTCGATGCCGGTTCCGATACCAAGGTGGCCTACCACTGCAACAACCTGCCCGAGGCACAGGAGCTCATTCAGCGGCAGGAGGTGCACGGAATACTCTACTTTCCGCCCGACTTTGAAACTCGGCTCTACCGTAAAGAGCAGAGCAGCGTGGCCGTTTACTGCGACATGAGCCTCATGCTCACCTACAAGGCCATCTTCCAGACCGCCCAGGCCGTGGCTTCGGAGCTGAACACGGGCATCCAGTTGGAGCAACAAGGAGGCTTTACCAACCGCGACGAGGAGATAAGCAGCAAGCCGCTGGACTACGACGAGGTGCAGATTTTCAACTCAACGGGTGGCTATGGCAACGCCATCATTCCCGGTGTGCTCATGCTCATCCTGCAACAAACACTGCTGCTCGGCATCGGTCTCTCGGCCGGAACGGCCCGCGAGAACAACCGCTACAAAGACCTGGTGCCCATCAGCCGCCACTACAACGGCATTTTCCGCATCGTGCTGGGCAAGTCGTCGTGCTATTTCATGATTTACGCCGTCATGGGCGCCTACATTTCCCTGTGCGTTCCGCGCTTCTTCGGCTACACTTCAATGGTTACGGCCGGCACCCTGCTGGGGCTCATGCTTCCCTACCTGCTGGCCTGCATCTTCTTCGGCATGGCCATGTCGTGCCTGGTTCGCTATCGTGAGAACGTGATGCTGCTGGTAGTCTTCACCTCTGTGCCCCTACTGTTCATGACGGGCATCAGCTGGCCGGAGTCCAACATTCCCGGCATCTGGCAAGGTATAGCCATGCTCTTCCCCTCAACCTACGGCGTAAGAGGCTTCCTGGGCATCAGCTCGATGGGGGCAACCCTGGCCGATATCCGGACCGAGTACGTGGCGCTGTGGGTGCAGACGCTGCTCTACTTCTTCCTCACCTGCCTCGTTTACCGTTACCAGATTATCCACACACGCAGCCATGCCATCGGCCGCCTGGAGGTACTCCGCAGCAAAGCTCAGCAGGTACGGGAGCGCCGTGCCGCCAAGGCAAGCCTGCCTGCAGGCAGCCAGGAGGTGTAAGGGGCGGATGTTTTTCATTCCTTTTTTTTGCTTACAGCGGCGCCCATAACCGCCTGAAGCACTGCACGCATGCAGCTTCTGCAGCGCTGCGGGCCGCCCCGCGGCCTGCCCTTTGCGTCCTCCGCCAGAACGGCCTGTGGCAGGTCATTGCGAAAGAGGTGCCGGTCAAGGCGCCTAAAGGATGTGTTCAGGGCGCTTGAACGATACCTGCAAGGGGCTTGAACGACAGCTTCAGGAAACCCGACCCGTAAAAACAAAAAAGCGCAGCTGCATCAGGACGGTTCCTGAACATGCGGCTACGCTTTCCCGCTAAGTAATTCTGCGAAGTCTGTCAGTCTCCTATTTGTTGTCTACTTTTATGATTTTAGTGGGCCCCATCTCCTTGTTGCGGCGGTTGGTAACCGTTACCACGGCCTGCGCAAAGCTAAGGAAAGCCTGCCCGGTCATGCTGTCTACGTTGGTGGCCACGGGCTTTCCGTCGTCACTTCCTTCGCGTATGCTCTGCACAATGGGTATCTGAGCCAGCAGCGGGCAGTCCATTTCCTGGGCCAACTGTTTCACTCCGTCGCGCCCGAAGATGTAGTATTTGTTCTCGGGGAGCTCTGCCGGGGTGAACCAAGCCATGTTCTCCACCAGTCCGAGGATAGGAACATTCACCTTGTCGTTACGGTACATGTCTATGCCTTTGCGTGCATCGGCCAGCGCCACCTGCTGTGGTGTGCTCACGATGATGGCTCCCGTAACGCTCAGTGTTTGCAGGATGGTGAGGTGAATGTCGCTCGTGCCCGGCGGAGTGTCGAGGATGAAGAAGTCAAGTTCGCCCCAGTCAACGTCGGCTATGAGCTGTTTCAGGGCCGAGGTGGCCATACCTCCGCGCCATACGAGGGCCGTATCGGCGTCTACGAAGAAGCCGATGGACATCATCTTCACGCCGTATTTCTCGATAGGTTCAATGAGCTGGCGGCCGTCTTTTTCCACTCCGTAGGGCCGTTCGTTCTCTACACCGAACATCTTGGGCATCGACGGGCCGAAGATATCGGTGTCCAGCAGCCCTACCTTGTAGCCTAAACGGGCCAGGGAGATGGCCAGGTTAATGGCTACTGTGCTCTTGCCAACGCCTCCCTTGCCCGAGCTAATGGCGATAACGTTCTTCACCTGGGGCAGTAACTTGCCCGGTTCGGGGCGCGGAGCAGTCTTGTACTCGGTCTCTATCGTTACCTCCACATCCTTGGAGACGTGGTAATGGATGGCTGCCTCGGCGGCCTTGACGGTCGACTTGAGGAAAGGATCGGTCTCGCGGGGGAAGATGAGCACGAAGCTAACCTTCATTCCGTCTATTCGGATGCTGTCGGCCAGCATCTCACTCTCTATCAGATTCTTCTTTGTTCCGGGGTAAATAACTGTTGCCAGAGCATCGGTAATCAGTTTGGGGTATAGTGTCATAATGCTTGATGTTTGCTGCAAAATTACCCATAATTGGCCGGAAACGCAAATAAAAACTAATTTATTTCCCCATGCAGCAAATATTTGGTAACTTTGCAGATATCATAAATTTAGTCAGAAAATGAACGTAAGGACCTTTTTCATAGCCCTCTCTCTTATCGTATCCATTAACTTGCAGGCCAAGGATGCCGTCTGGTTCAACGGCACGGGTGCCGTAAGCTACACCACGCAGGAAGCTCTGTCGCCCGTGGTGGAGACTGCACTGCACATGTTTGCAGACGACATGCAGGCCCTTACGGGACAAAAGGCCGTGCGGAAGAGCAACGGCAGCATACAGATATACCAGCTCGACAAGCTGAACGACAAGGAGTTTACCAAGCTGAGCAAGGGCAACTACCCCATCAATCAGATTATTACCAAGAGCGATGCCTACTATATTGGCAACCGCAACGGGCGCGTTGTCATCATTGGCAGCAACGCCCGCGGCACTGCCTACGGCCTACTTGAGCTCTCGCACATGGCAGGCGTGTCGGCATGGACATGGTGGGGCGACGTGAAACCGGAACGTAAGCGGTTCCTGTCTCTGCGCAACGGCTACGCTACCATACAGGTGCCGCGGGTTGAGTACCGCGGTATAGCGCTCAGTGATGCCGACATCCGCCACCGTCCTTACGACTACGAGGACGTTTTCAGGCTCATGTTGCGCCTCAAGGCCAACACCATCTGGCCCGAAAGCCAGCATGACCTGAATGCCGCTCTGGTTGAGAAATACGACCTGCACGTGGGCTCCTCGCCCTCACGACCGCTGCTCCAGACTGCCAAGAAGGCCAAGGGGCACAAGGCAAAAAAGGACGGCGGCATTGCCATTAACCTGCAGGACGACGGCTTCGGCTATCTGCTGCCGCCGCAGGAACTGCATAAAGGACAGGAGGGTGGGCTCTACTACCACCTCAGTCAGGGCGACAACACGTGGTACTCCACCATTCAGCCGGGCCTGGTGCACACACAGCTGGAGGCTGCCGTGAAGTTACGCTGCACCAAGATGTGGGTAGCCGAGCTGCACAGTCCCAAGACCGCGGCCTATGCACTGCAGCTTTTCATGGACATGGCGTGGAATCCGGCAGCCGTAACCGATGCGCAGAGCCACCTTGCCCTCTGGCTGCAAGAGCAGCTGGACAGCACGGCAGCACGCAACACACTGCCCCTGATGAAGCAGTTCTACCACCTCACGGGCATCCGTAAGCCCGAATACATGGACACGGAACTGTTTGCCGCCGACGAGTTCGGTAACGAGCTGGAGCGCTACATCAAGGATTACGAAAACCTGAAACGGGCCGTGGGGCAGGCAGAAAAGTCCGTCAGCCCGAACCGCAAGGATGCTTTCTTCGCCCTCATCAAGTATCCCGTCTGCACTGCTGCAGCCGTTGCAACCAAGGAACTGCAAGCTCAGGAGGCGCGGCACATAGCCCGTCCGCAGTCGTTTCACCACGACGAGGAGGCACTCTCCTCGGCAGTACGCAGCTGGAATGCCTGGCAAGAGATTCTTGCACTGGCCAAGCAGTACGACAACATGGCCGACGGCAAGTGGAAAGGGGTGCTCAACACGGAGACCAACTCAACCGTCTTCGGCCCGCCCAACTTACCCGATAAGCTCTCGGCAAAGGAAATCAAGGAGTATTCCAACAGCAACGAGGTTGTTTACTCGCGCCTGGACACCGACAAGAGCGTGGTTAAGAACGCCACCGACTACCGCATCATATCGCAAGGAGCGGAGCAGATACCCTTCCTGGGGCACAGTACCAAGGCCGTAAAACTGCCGCCTTACGGGTTCGCCACCTACAACTTCTACGGCGAGAGGGGCACCGGCGCCGTGCTTCGGGTGGCGCTCATACCCACTCATCCGCTCGAGGACAATGAGCTGAAGGTGTCGGTCTCCGTCGACGGAGACAGTCCGACGGAGCTCAGCATCAACCTCAAGAAAGGCTCGAAAGAATGGAAAGAAGCCGTGAAAAGAGGTCAGGCAGTGGCTTCCCTGCGCTATTATCGCATACCGAGAGGAAGCCACAAGCTCACCATTCGCGCTCAGGGCGAAGGTGTAATCATCGACCAGTGGATGATAGATTACGATGTTGACAGGCTTTTCTACATGTTCCCGGTCAACAGCGCCAAATAAACAACGCCCCTGCTTACTTACTCGTAGCCAGTCCGCTGCGCTTGGGGCGGTGGTAACTGCGGTACTCGTCGAGCGGTATCTCTACCTCCGGCTCCACCAGTTCACCCGTTGCAGGCAGGCTGAACTTGAGGTAGCGGATGTTCAGACCGCGCTCTATCCACATCTGCTCATAGTAAGTGCGGATGCCGAGTATCTTCTTTGTCGCGGCGTCGAGGCCTTCGGAATGATACAGATCATCGGTATTGAACAGCAGCGGGAGGCCGTTAGCCTGCACCATGTGCCACGTATAGGTGTAAAGGAAGTTGGAGTCGGTCTTGAGATGGATGGTTCCCCCGTCGGCCAGAAAGCGGCGATAGCGCGCCATGAAGTAAGTGGAGGTGAGCCGCTTGCGGGCATTCTTCATCTGTGGATCGCTGAAGGTGAGCCATATCTCCTGTACTTCGCCGGCCGAGAAGAAGCGGTCAATAATCTCGATGTTCGTCCGCAGGAATGCTACATTGGGCAATCCTTCCTCCAAGGCACGCTTGGCACCGGTCCACATGCGGGCTCCCTTGATGTCAACTCCTATGAAGTTCATTTCCGGATACAGCCTGGCAAGCTCCACGGTGTATTCGCCCTTGCCGCATCCAAGCTCCAAGACAATGGGATGATTGTTGCCGAAATACTGCTCGCCCCAGTGCCCCTGCATGGCAAAAGGCACGTTGTCGATAACCGAAAAGGGATACTGGAAGACATTGCTGAATGTCTCCATCTCTGCAAATTTAGCTAATTTACCTTTACCCATAATGCCTGCAAAGTTACTGAATAAATCCGGATAAAACAAAAAAGGGACGCTGCAGCGCCCCTTTTTTATAAGTTATTCCACGACGACTGTCGTCCATCCGTGCTTATCTTCTATCAACCCGTACTGTATTCCGGTAAGAGTATCGTAGAGTTTCTTGGACCACGGGCCCGGTTTCTCACCGTAGCTGTAACGCTTTCCGTTATCAAGATCGTCGATATAGGATATCGGCGAGATGACGGCAGCGGTGCCGCAGGCTCCTGCCTCCTCAAAAGTAGCCAGTTCTTCTTCGGGTATCTGGCGGCGTTCCACGGTCATTCCGAGGTCTTCGGCCAGCTGCATCAGGCTCTTGTTGGTAATGGACGGCAGGATTGAACTTGACTTCGGAGTTACGTAAGTGTTGTTCTTGATGCCGAAGAAATTGGCTGCTCCGCACTCGTCCATGTACTTCTTTTCCTTCGAATCGAGGTAAAATTCGCTGGCGTAGCCCTTCTCATGCGCAATATGATTGGCCTTGAGCGAGGCTGCATAGTTGCCTCCTACCTTGTAGATGCCCGTTCCCAGCGGAGCTGCACGGTCGTAATCGCGGATGATTACGTAAGGATTTGACGAGAAGCCGCCCTTGAAATAAGGGCCTACAGGCGTCACGAAGATGAGAAAAACGTAGTCGCGCGAGGGATGAACACCCACCTGCGCGCTTACTCCCAACAGCAAGGGGCGGATGTACAGCGTAGCTCCGCTCTCGTAGGTGGGCACGTACTCCTGGTTCAGACGAACCACTTTCTTCACCATCTCCTCAAACAATTCGGTCGAAACCTCGGGCATCATGATGCCCCGACTTGTGCTCTGAAGGCGTGCGGCGTTCTCATCCATGCGGAAAACGCGTATCTTTCCGTCCGGGCAACGATAGGCTTTCAGCCCTTCGAAGGCCTCCTGACCGTAGTGCAGGCAGGTTGCCGCAATCGACATTGATATCTGGTCGGTAGAACAAACTTCTACTTCTCCCCACTTGCCGTTACGATAATAGCAGCGTACATTGTAGTCGGTAGGCACGTAACCGAATGACAGATTAGCCCAATCTATATTCTTCATAATCTTAAAAAATTATATTTTCAACACCTGTATATTCAAACGCAAAAGTACAAATAAAATGTATTATCCGCAACAAAGTGAGCTGCTATTCTACGAAATCATTGTTTTTCGTCACCATTCAGCAACTTTTTGATTTCTTCGTCGGTCTTAGTGAGTTTGTCCTTGCACAACTTGATGAGTTTCTGAGCTTCCTTCAGGCGCTCTGCCATGGAGTCAATATCCAGCTCGTCGTTCTCCAGTTTGTCCACAATAGCTTCCAACTCGCGCACCGCCTCTTCGTATTTCATCGTCTTTGCCATATTCTTTTATTTAATGATTGATTTCACACTGCCTTTCTGCAACTTGGTTTCTATCTCCTCGCCCGGCCGCACCGTCCGCGCATCATGCAGCACCCTACCCTTGTAAAGGGTGATGCTGTAGCCGCGGCCGAGCAGCTTTTCGGGGTCGGCAGCTGCTACCCGCTGGGCCAGCAGCGCCCCGCGGTGACGCTCCGTAGCCAGTTTACCGCGCATGCCGGCCATGAGTTGCAACCTAAGTTGCTCAAGACGGGCCTCCTGACGGGCTCTCACAACGGAGAAAGCCACGGGTATCTTGTCCTCCAACCGGCCTAATCGCAGCTTTTCCACTTCCATTTTGTGCCGCACACTGTCTGCTACAGCCTCCTGTGCATTGACGATACGCGTGTAGACCACGGCCAAATGGTCGATGAGAAAGGCCGCAGCAGCCGTGGGTGTCTTTACCCGCGTGTTGGCTATCAGGTCGAGAACGCTCTCGTCGCGGTCGTGACCGATGCCGGTGATGACGGGCAGCGGGAAGTTTGCCACATTCTCCGCCAGCGCCAAGGTGTCGAATCCGCTCATGTCGGAAGTGGCGCCTCCGCCCCTGATAATGACCACCACGTCGAACTGGTCTTCGACTTCAAAGATGCGGTCGAGGGCTGCAATGACGCTTGCCTCTACCCTTTCGCCCTGCATGACGGCCGGAAAGAGGCGCGTGGTGAATGCGAAACCGTACTCGTTGTTGGCAAGCTGACTGCAGAAGTCGCCGTAGCCGGCGGCCGTCTCGCTCGAGATAACGGCTATACGCTGTGCAAACAGCGGTATCTGCAGTTCCTTTTGCAGCTCGAACACGCCCTCTTCCTTCAGCCGGTTGATAATCTCCTGCCGCCTACGGGCCATGTCGCCGAGGGTGAAAGTGGGGTCTATGTCGGTCACGTTGTACGCAAATCCGTACGCTTCATGAAAGGTGGCGCGCACCTGCAGCAGCACTTTCATGCCGGCATGAGGCACCTGTCCCGTTACACGTTCAAAGTAAGAACGCACCAGCAGCCACCGGTTGGCCCAGCAGGTGGCACGGGCCTTGGCCACAGGCGTGCGGCTGTTGTCGTCCTTCTGGATAAGTTCCATGTAGCAATGGCCGCGCTCGTGGATGTCCGACAGTTCGGCTTCGACCCAATACTCGCCGTCCATGCCGGTCTCGATGGCCTCGCGCACGCGTCCGTTCAGTTCGTATAATGACAGTGTGTGGTGCATAGTCGGGTTGTTTTATCAGTGCTGCAGGCCCATTTCGTAGGCCTTCCAATAGTCGGGGGTGCCGTAACCGAAGATGTTGTCGGGCGCATCGAAGCGGCTTGACGAGCGGCGCACAAGCTCCATAATCTCGCCGGCTGTCTTGTCGGGCAGGGCCGACCAGAGGCTGGCCACCATACCGGCAGTAACGGGAGAAGAGAACGACGTGCCGTTGGCACGCGTGATGTGCCCCCGCCCGTTGATAACAGCAGCGGGGTTGCCGTAGGCCATCACGTCGGGTTTCACGCGCCCGTCGGCCGACGGTCCTACCGAGCTGAACACCGCGTTGGTGCTGTCATTGGCCAGTGCGCCCACGGTCAGTATGCCTTTAGCATCGGCCGGGAAGTTTATCTTCTTCCATGCGTTGCCCCCATCGTTGCCTGCACTGTTGCACAGAATGATGCCCTTGCCGGCCAGCATGGAGGCAGTACGGGAGATGAGTGCCGTTTCGCCGTCCTGCTCACGGTAGAGATGGTTGGTCGACTTGTCGTCGAAAACATTGTAGCCCAGCGAGGAATTGATGACGTCAACGCCCAGTGAGTCGGCATATTCGGCCGCAGCAGCCCAGAAATCTTCCTCGGCCAGCGACTCTGCCTGCGTGTATTCGCTGCGCAGCAGCACGTACCGGGCCTCGGGAGCCGTGCCCACCAGGCGGCCCGGAACATTGGCCGCCATGCACGAAAGCACCATTGTACCGTGGTCGGAGGTGTCGTCGTAGAGGTTGTTGTTTACCGGATAAACGAAGCTCCGGGTATCAACAATGTTGACATTAGACAGGTACGCGATGGAATCTGCATTCATGAAACCGGCATCCTGAATAGCTATGAGCTTGCCCTGACCGCGAAATCCGGCCTCATGCAGCCGTATTCCGTTCAGGTTTCGTATCTGGGCTTCGCCCTTGCCGTAACCGGTTGTGGCGGTAAAGGAGTCCTTGGGCTCCACGATTTTAAGGAAGCTGCGGCCCGTGGGCTTAGCAGCAGCGCCATCGTAGGTGTAGAGCCGTTTGGCATCGCGCACGAAGTTGAGCAGCCGGATGGCACTCTCGGCCGTGGCCGAGGGGAACCGCACCACCACCGTATTGTTCCATTTGCTCCGGCTAACGACAGTAAAGCCGGCCTCGCGCAGTGCCTGCAGGTAGACTGCTGACACGGGCAGGTCGGTTTCATCGACCTCTAACCCCTGGCGGCTGCGGCGTTGCAGCGCCCGCTCGGACAAGAACTTCTCCGGATGGCGCAGGCTGCAGGGCGTGCCTTTCTTGTCCTTCAGGTATATGCGGTAGAGCGTGTAACCGCCCGTGAGAGGGGCTTTGGCACCGGCAGGAAGGGTGAAAAGCGCTCCAGCCAAGAGCAAAGCAAAAAGCAAAAGAAGGCTGAATATGGATTTCTTCATGTATAATTGCAGCTAAATATTTCTCTTGCAAAAGTAGTAGAAAATAACTGAATGAGCAAATTATGCCTCCATTTTATCCGTTATTCCACAGTCTGGGTCGCGGTAAAACAACCGCCTGGATTTGTAAACGGCATGAAATCATATCCTTACACCTGCCATCCGCGGGTCGCGGAGCGTTCTTTCAGTGGTGTTGAACATTACGTTCAGGAACTTTTGACAAGTGTCGCACGATTGTGTGACAAGTGTCGAATGATCGTGCGACACTTGTCAAAAGTTCCCGGAGCATAGCTTCAAGACGCCGAAAGCACTGTGAGGGGAACCGCCGGAGCGGTATCTGCGCCCGCTTACTGCCGCCACGCGCCGGCTCAATATATATTTAATAAGGTAAAAAATTCTGTTTTTCTTGCTTTTCCAGTCAGTTTGCAGTATCTTTGCATGCAGTTTAAGGCACTCGTCGGAGTGACAACCGCCTTGTACGGTGCTGCCCGACCGCATCAAAGCACTACAAAGTCAGTTGACGTGAATGGATAATAAGAAAGCTACACTCGAACTCGGAACGAAGCCCGTAGGCAAGCTGCTCGTGCAGTATGCCATGCCGGCAATCATCGCCATGACGGCTTCTTCGCTCTATAACATCATCGACCGCATCTTCATAGGGCAGGTTGTAGGCCCGCTGGCCATATCGGGCCTGGCCATCACTTTCCCCTTCATGAACCTGACAGGCGCCTTCGGAGCTGCCATAGGCGTAGGTTCATCGACCGCCATATCGGTAAAACTGGGGCAGAAAGACTACCAGACGGCCGAGAACATGCTGGGTAACACGGTTACGCTGAACCTCATCGTGGGCCTGAGCGTGGGCCTGCTGTGCCTCATCTTCCTTGACCCTATCCTCAAGTTCTTCGGTGCAAGCGACCAGACGCTGCCCTATGCCCGCGACTTCATGCAGATAATACTGGCCGGCAACGTGTTCTCGCACATGTACTTTGGCATGAACGCCGTGCTGCGTGCGGCCAGTAAGCCCAGGCAGGCCATGTTTGCCACCATCTTCACGGTGGTCATGAACATCCTGCTCGACGTCATCTTCATCTGGTGGTGGCACTGGGGAATACGCGGAGCGGCCTTTGCCACCATGATTTCTCAGGCGCTGGCGCTCGTCTGGCAGATGCACCTCTTTGCCGACAAAGGGCAGTTGCTGCACCTCAAACGGGGCATCTACCGGCTCAAGGGCTACCTGGTAAAGATGATAGTGGGCATCGGCGTGTCGCCGTTCTTGATGAATGTGTGCGCCTGCATCATCGTAATATTCATGAACAACCAGCTCGTAAGCTACGGCGGCGACCTGAGTGTAGGCTCCTATGGCATTGCAAACGGCATAGCGACGGTGTTCGTCATGGTGGTAATGGGCATAAACCAGGGTATGCAACCCATAGCAGGCTACAACTACGGAAGCCAGCAGACAGACCGCATGATGCGTGTAGTAAGGCTGGCAATCTATGGTGCCACGGCCGTTATGACAGTGGGATGGCTCATCGCCATGCTGATACCGGAATACTGTGCACGGCTGTTCACCACCGATGATACGCTGGTGGCACTGTCCGTGAAGGCCATCCGGATAAACCAGGTGATGTTCCCCGTCATCGGTTTCCAGATGGTGGTAACCAACTTCTTCCAGTGTATAGGGAAGGTAAAGATAAGCATCTTCCTCTCGCTCTCGCGCCAGTTGCTGTTCCTGCTGCCGTGCCTCGTGGTGCTGCCGCGGTTCTTCGGCATCGACGGCGTTTGGTACTCACTGCCCGTATCGGACCTTACAGCGGCCACGGTGGCCGCCTGCGTCATGGCAGTATATATGAAGAAACTCAACCATCAGTATAAAGAAGCATCGCATGGAACACAAGAAGATAATCATTAACATAGGCCGGCAGGTTGGTAGTGGTGGCCGTATCATCGCCCAAAAGCTGGCAGCAGACTTCGGTGCAACGTTCTACGACCGCGAGTTATTGAACCTGGCAGCCAAGGAGAGCGGCTTCAGTGAGAAGTTCTTCGAACAGAACGACGAGCGGAAAGGCTTCCTCCGGTCGCGCTTCCACTTTCATGTCCCGCTGCTGGGAGAAAGCGATTTCTACACCAACGACTTCTCTCAGGAGAGTCTCTACAGGTTCCAGTGCGACGCCATACGCAAGGCCGCCGACGCCGGAAGCTGCGTCTTCGTGGGCCGAACGGCCGACTACGTACTGCGCGATTACGCGAACACCATCAATATCTTTATCACCGCCAACCTCGAGGAGCGCGTCTCAAGGGTGTGCAAGCGCCATGACATGGACGCTGAGGCAGCCCGCAAGTACATCAGCCAGAAAGAAGATGCCCGCTCGTCGTACTACAATTACTATACCGGTAAGCGCTGGGGCTACAGCGAGAGCTACGACCTGTGCATCAATTCGAGCCTCGTGGGCATTGACGAAACGGAGCGTCTGCTCGCTGCCTTCATCAAACTAAGGTTCCATATAGAATAAGGTGGGCGATGAAGAAGATTGGTATCATCAGCGATACGCACGGCTGCTGGGACGAGAAATACGAGTTCTACTTCGGCCAGTGCGACGAAATATGGCACGCGGGCGATATAGGCAGCACCGATGTTGCTGACAACTTCGAGGCCATGAAGCCCCTGTTCAGGGCCGTGTACGGCAACTGCGACGGCGGCGACCTGCGCCGCCGATACCCTGAAGTGCTGCGGTTCAGGTGCGAGAACGTAGATGTACTGATGAAACACATAGGCGGCTATCCCGGCAAATACGACCGGTCGATACAGAGCCGCATCTATGCGTCGCCGCCAAACCTCTTCATCAGCGGCCACTCACATATCCTGAAGGTGAAGTATGACAAAACTCTGGGGCTGCTGCACATCAATCCCGGCGCTGCAGGTTACATGGGGTGGCATCCGGAAAGAACTTTGGTAAGACTGACCATCGAAGGCAATAAATTCACTGATTGCGAAGTTATAACATTAGGAAAGACAAATAAACAGCCTTTATGACACGACAAAAAGCCATCATCAGCTGGAGTATCGCCGAGTTTCTGCTGCTCGCCGTGCTCGTCATTCTGTGGATTTTGGAAGCTGTCAGCACCACAGTCTTCCTCATTCTCATGATTGTCATCGGCGTCATCTCAAGCGGAATAGTCCTTTACATCGTCAGGAATCTTCCGCCCAAGGACGGCTTCAACAACGAAAATACATATTAAATACATACGCTTATGAAGACTTATCTGGTCACGGGAGCCGCCGGCTTCATCGGTGCCAACTACGTAAAGTACCTTCTCTACAGAAAGTATAAGGACTCGGACATCAAGGTTATCATTCTTGATGCCCTCACCTACGCCGGCAACTTGGGAACTATCAAGGACGACATCGACAACAGTCGCTGCTTTTTCGTTAAGGGTGACATCCGCGACAGGGCACTTGCTGACAAGCTGTTTGCCGAGAACGACATCGATTACGTTGTGAACTTTGCGGCCGAAAGCCACGTAGACCGTTCGATAGAGGACCCGCAGCTGTTCCTCTCCGTTAACATCCTGGGCACGCAGAACTTGCTCGACGCAGCCCGCCGGGCATGGGTTACGGGCAAGGACGGGCAGGGTTATCCTACCTGGAAGCCCGGAAAGCGTTATCATCAGGTATCTACCGACGAGGTTTACGGCAGCCTCGGAGCCGACGGCTTCTTCACAGAAACCACGCCGCTCTGCCCACACAGCCCGTACAGTGCAAGCAAGACGAGCGCCGACATGTTCGTTATGGCCTATCGTGACACCTACCACATGCCCGTTTCCATTACCCGTTGCTCCAACAACTACGGCCCTTACCACTTCCCGGAGAAGCTCATTCCGCTCATCATCAACAACATTCTCGAAGGCAAGAAGCTGCCCGTTTACGGCGAAGGGCTCAACGTTCGCGACTGGCTTTACGTGGAAGACCACTGCAAAGCCATTGACATGGTGGTGCGAGAAGGCCGCGAAGGCGAAGTGTACAACGTGGGTGGACACAACGAAATGACGAATATCGACATCGTGAAGCTAACCATCAAGACCATTCATGACATGATGGAAGAGGACAAGGAACTGCGTAACGTGCTCAAAAAACAGGAGACCGACGCCCATGGAGATATCCGCATAGACTGGATAAACAACGACCTCATTACGCATGTTGCCGACCGTTTGGGCCACGACAAGCGCTATGCAATCGACCCAACGAAGATAAAGAACGAGCTGGGATGGTTCCCTGAGACCAGATTTGCAGATGGAATAGTGAAGACAATCAAGTGGAATCTGGAGCATCAGGCATGGATTCAGGAGGTTACTTCGGGCGAATACCAGAAGTACTACGATGCTATGTACGGTCAAGAACGCCATGGACGCACTCTCTAAGGAGCTAAACGACTACCTTGTTCACATGGGTAAGGCCGCTCACATCACCGACCGCAAGATGGCAGACTACATGAGCCGCATCCTCCAACTGTTGAGTCCGGCCGACGAGGAACTGCTTAAAGAGCGCTACGGGCTATTTGGCACCACGGCTGTTCCGCTCGAGGAAATGGCCCGCAGGCGTGGAACAACGCCCGAGGTTGTTTCCACCCAGATTGCTGAATGCCTGCGCAAAGTGGCCGTAACGCCCGAGTGGCAAATGATAAAACCGTCAACACGTAAGTAAAATGAAGAAGATAATGCTCCTCGGAGCAGGAGAATTGGGCAAAGAATTTACCATCGCAGCCAAGCGGGCGGGGCTTTACGTCATTGCATGCGACCGTTACGACAACGCACCCGCCATGCAGGTAGCCGACGAAAGAGAAGTTTTCAGCATGCTCGATGGTGATGCCTTGGAGGTTGTTGTCAAAAAGCACAGGCCCGATATCATTGTTCCGGAGATTGAAGCCATACGCACCGAGAAGCTCATTGAGTTCGAGCAGCAAGGCATACAGGTTGTTCCGTCGGCACGAGCAGTAAACTATACGATGAACCGCAGGGCCATACGCGACCTCGCCTCCAGAGAACTGGGGCTGCGAACGGCCAGATATCACTATGCCAAAACATTCGAGGAGTTCAAACAGGCGGCCGATGACATCGGCTTCCCCTGCGTGGTCAAGCCCCTCATGAGCTCCAGCGGCCACGGCCAGAGCTACGTTCACAACGACGCGGAGCTGCGCGAAGCCTTCCGCGAAGCAATGGAGCAAGGCCGCGGCGACGTAAAGGAAGTAATTATCGAGGAGTTCATCGACTTCGCTTCCGAGTTCACCCTGCTCACCGTCACACAACATGATGGCCCCACGCTCTTCTGCCCTCCCATCGGTCATGTACAGCGGGGAGGCGACTATAGGGAAAGTTGGCAGCCCTGCCAACTGCCCGACGAGGCCCTGAAAAGCGCCGAGCAGATGGCCGACAAGGTTACCCGGGCACTCACGGGCAGCGGCATCTGGGGCGTTGAGTTCTTCCTTACCAAGGGCGGAGAGGTTGTTTTCTCGGAGCTGAGTCCGCGTCCGCACGACACGGGAATGGTCACCCTGGCCCACACAACCAACCTGAGTGAGTTCGAACTCCACCTGCGCGCCGTCATGGGTTGGCCCATCCCGGCCATCCATCTGGAACATTGCGGCTGCTCGGCCGTCATCCTTTCGCCCGTCGAGAGCCGCGAACCGCTCAACTACAACTTCCTCGATGCCCTGCAGCAAGACCGTACCCGTATCCGCATCTTCGGCAAGCCAGAGGCTCACATCGGCCGGCGAATGGGCGTAGTACTGTGCTACAGCGAAGTGGGCGACAACATGGATGCCCTGCGGAGCAAGGCTAAAGCCGTGGCCAGAAGCGTGCTCGGCACCGACCCTTACATGAAGAAATGAAACCGGGACACATCATCAACCTGCCCAAGATAGCCGACCCGCGGGGCAATTTGACCGTGGCCGAAGAGCTGAAGAATGTACCTTTCGACGTCAAGAGAGTGTACTGGCTCTACGATGTGCCCGCAGGAGAGAGCCGCGGAGGCCATGCTCACCGCCGCTGCAGGGAATTCATCGTGGCCGTTGGCGGCTCCTTTACCGTTACCCTCAACGATGGAACCAGCACGCACACCTACCTCTTGAACCATCCTTACCAGGGATTGCTTGTCGATACGGGCACTTGGCGCACGCTCGACGATTTTTCCAGCGGCGCCGTCTGTCTGGTGCTGGCCTCCGAATTGTTTGATGAAGAGGACTACATCTACGACTTCGACGAGTTTCTGAAATACAAGCAGCGCTGATGTTCGAGATAAGGAGGTACTCGGCCGAACGCAAACAGGAATGGGACTCCTATGTCTCTGCGGCACGAAATGCCACGTTCCTGTTCTACAGAGACTACATGGACTACCACGCCTGCCGCTTCTCAGACCACTCGCTCATGTTCTATCGCGCCGGGAAGCTGCACTCCCTGCTCCCTGCCCACAGCGTGCAGCAGACTTTCTGCTCACATTCAGGACTCACGTACGGCGGCCTTATCATGGATGCCCACGTCACTGCAGCCGATACGTGCAGCCTCTTTACCGAGCTGAACGGCTACTTGCGCGGCCACGGATTTAACCATGTGGCCTACCGACCCATACCCTGGATTTACCACCGGCTGCCTTCGGAAGAAGATTTGTACGCCATTTTCCAACAGTGCCACGCCCGTTTGGCGGCGCGAACCATCAGTACCGCCCTGCCCATACAGCAGCAAGTGCGCTGGCGCAACGGCCATCGCTACATGCTCAATAAGGCCGAAAACCAAGGCGTTACCGTGAAGCGTGGCGCCGATTTGGCCGAGTTCTGGCCGCTGCTCGAGGCCAATCTGGCCGAACGCTACCACGCCCACCCCGTTCACAGCTTGCAGGAAATACAGTTACTGCAGGCCCGTTTCCCCCAAAACATTATCCAATACAGCACTTACCACGATGGTGCAATCATCGGGGGCATCACCCTCTACCTCTCACCACGGGTGGTTCACACCCAGTACATATCAACCAACAGCGAAGGAAAACGGCTCGGCGCCATCGAAAGTATTTGCCGTCAGCTCATCTACTGCGACTATTCAACCCGCCTGTACCTCGACTTCGGCACCTCAACAGTAGATAACGGGCGCGTTCTGAACACCGGACTCATTGGCAACAAAGAGGGATATGGCGGCCGGGCTGTGGTTTACGACACCTACGAATGGGATTTATAACACCGTATGATACCTTATTTACCACTCCTGCAGATAAACGCTAGGCACCTGGCCGAGATAGAGGAAGCCGTTGGCACCACCCTGTCAAGCGGCAGCTACCTGCGCGGCAGGCAGACTGCCCGGTTTGAAGAAGCCTACGCCCGCTACACAGGAACCACCCAATGTGTGAGCTGCGGCAACGGGCTCGATGCCCTGACGCTCATCTTCAGAGCCTATCGGGAACTGGGACTCCTATCCGATGGCGACGAAGTCATTGTGCCTGCAAACACCTACATAGCCAGTATTCTCGCCTTGTCGGCCAACAACCTGAAGCCTGTATTGGTGGAACCGGACGCCCGGACGCTACAGATAGACGGCTCGCTCATAGAGAGTGCCGTTACAAAACACACCCGCGCCATCCTCATCGTTCACCTCTACGGGCGCTGCGCCTACACGTCAGCCATCTGCGAGGTATGCCATCGGCACCGTCTGCTGCTCATTGAGGACAATGCGCAGGCTCATGGATGCACCTTCAGTGGGCGCAGAACGGGCAGCTTAGGCCACGCCGCAGCCCACAGCTTCTACCCAACAAAGAACCTCGGGGCCCTTGGCGATGCCGGTGCCGTTACCACCAACAGCCGCGAGTTGACCGATGTGGTGCGCGCACTGGGCAACTACGGTTCGTCCGAGAAATACGTCTTCCCCTACAAAGGCATCAACAGCAGGATGGACGAGGTGCAGGCCGCCGTACTTAACGTAAAGCTGCAATACCTCGACAGCGACAACCTACGGCGGCGGGAGATTGCCCATTATTACTACCAAAACATCCATAACGAGACCGTGAGCCTGCCGGCAGAGGCCTCGGCCCAGAGCGTTTACCACATCTTCCCTATCCTTTGCCCTCATCGCGATGCACTGCAACGCCATCTTGCAGACCTTGGCATCGGCACTGCCATCCACTATCCCATCCCTCCCCACAAGCAAGCAGCCTACAAGGAGTGGCGCAACAGGAGCCTGCCCGTTACGGAGATGATACACCAACAGGAACTGAGCATCCCCTGCCACCCCGCCCTCACCGATGATGAAGCAGCCCGCATCGTGCAGGCCATCAATGCTTTCAGACCTTAATAAGGAGGGAATGCCCCTTCCTAAGTTATCCCCACTGGCTGCCAAACATCATCCCCTCCTACCCTCCCCTTTCCAAGGGGAGGAACCGCTGGCTGCGTTATTATCCACCGATAATTATAAATTGGATAATAATAGCAGAAAATCAAACCGGTATCCTCCC
>LAHS01005629.1_pt1 | contig 27370 bp, 27 predicted proteins | sample 329651 | NCBI WGS metagenome assembly LAHS01 (sample SAMN03275699, study PRJNA271635) | activated sludge metagenome | isolation source: sample C-1 Sludge from hydrolytic chamber (first chamber) of Anaerobic... | reverse complement strand
AGAAGCGTGACATATCTGGCAAATAAAGGATTTAATGGAATTGATACCAGCGGCATCCTGACCATGGAGTATGACGGCTTCAAATCTGTATGTGTCGGCTGTAAGGACAGTGCGTCTCCAAGCCAGACAATCATTCAGGGAACCAAGGGGTATATTGAGATTCCCGGCCGTCCGGGTGTGATCAAGAATGCAGTCCTGCATCTCAATGGCAGTGAGGAAGATATTTCCCTGGATGTCAAAGATGAAGGCAATCCGATGACCAACGAGTTCCTGCGCATCCAGGAGGTCATTGATCAGCATGATACCGCTCAGGAAGCAATGTGGATGATCCGGACCAGACAGGTCATGAGCGTTCTGGACCAGGCAAGAGTGATTGCGGATATACACTTTGCGGCAGATGACAACCCAGAATTTACAATCGAATCATAAGCATTTCGTCCCACATCTTTGAGAGATGCTATAATAGTTGCAGACAATAAAGGAGAAAACATATGGCATTAGTAAATGTATCTACAGCTTTAAAGAGAGATGAAATCAGAAAGATTCTTGAAGCAATGGACTGCCCGAAGTACACTTTTGTAAAGATGAAGACACCAATCGAAATGCAGTTTGATGTAACAGATGACGCTGCAGGTTCCCATGGCGATCTGGCTAACTATACAAAGAAGGTCATCAAGGGACAGCCTTGGGGTGCTGCTCTGATGCTCAGAGTCCTGAACGAAGGTCAGGCATTCACCGGACAGAAGTAATCGAAAAGAAGATTCCTCAGTACTGATGGGGAATCTTTTTTATGTATATATTATCAATTCATTTTGTCGCATGCTTGAAATTATTATATGATTGTTGCATTGAGGGGGATCCACAATGGCAGCACAGAATCAGTCGCAGCAGGAAAATGAGGACTCCATCCTGGAACAGCTGGATGAAGTCAATGAAGAATTAAATCAAAAAGAAGAAGAGAAGAAAGCACGTCAGGAACCGAAGGTGCTTCCTAAGAGTGATCATAAAAAGAAATATATTACGTATACAGTATTGGCTGCCTTGGGCATCACTTTGGGACTGGGCATCCATACGGTCGTGGCAGACTGGCTGACACCTTCCTACAGCTATAACGGCTATTCTACGCAAGAAATCAAGAAACAGCCGGATTATGATGAAAGCACGGCAGTGCAGCTGTACCGCACTGCACAGAAAGGCCAGTATACCTTCAATGGTGAGACATATGATCTGAACAGTACGATTGCCACCTTTGAAAAGAACGGCTGGAAAATTGATTCCAGTGAGACGGTCACGCAGACTCTCGTCCCGGATCAGAAAGCAGAATACACCATGACCAAGGGAAACTACCGCATCTACAAAATCGGAGTTACAAACGATACAAAACAGGATATTCCCCTGGAAAATGCTTCCTTGGAACAGGTCTACTGCTTTGATGATTCCATCCAGGCATCCGGGCCATTCGGCTTCAAGAGCGGCATGAGTGAAGATGAGGTCAAGAAAGTCTTCGCCGACAACAATATTCCATACAGCATCAGCAAATATTCTGAAACGACTTCCTATGATTCAGAACTTCATGGGACCGATGAAAACGGGATCTATGTAGCTCTTGATATCAACATTTCCGTCTATCAAGGCCAGGCAAGTTCCTTTGATTATTACCTCTATCAGGGCGGAGACAGCCAAGTCATCACTTTCCGTTAATTGTCTAAATCACTTTACAAGACAAATCAAACCGTTTATGGCATCATGTCATAGGTAAAATTCATGAAAGAATTTACTTATTGACTTTGTGCGGTACTCAAATATAATTTGGGTATCACAGAACTGACGGAAGTGGAATAAACCACATGAACTGTGATTGTATAAACAGCCGACCGTCTGGGCACGCACAAAGCGCCTGGACGGTTTTTGTTTTCTCAAAACTGTACCGGGAATAAAAAAAGAAAGAGGCCAGTGATGTTAGAAAACGAAGAGTGGGCAGAATTCAAGGGAAGAAATTGGAAGTTGGAATGCAACGTCAGAGACTTTATTCAGAACAACTATAAATCTTATGACGGTGATGAATCATTCCTGGCAGGACCTACAGAAGCAACTGAGAAGCTGTGGACAAAGCTGCAGGAACTGCAGAAGCAGGAAAGAGAAAAGGGCGGTGTCTTAGATGAAGAGACAGATGTTGTTTCCTCATTGACGGCATATGGACCAGGCTACATTGATGAGTCCATGAAGGATCTGGAACAGATTGTCGGTCTGCAGACAGATAAGCCGTTAAAGAGAGCGTTCATGCCTTATGGCGGCATCCGTATGGCAGAGGAAGCTCTGGTCACTTACGGCTATGAACCGAATCAGGAACTGCATAAGATCTTTACAGATTATCATAAGACACATAACAACGCTGTATTTGACGGCTATACACCGGAGATGAAGAGAGCCAGACACTCCCACATCGTGACCGGTCTGCCGGATACATATGGCAGAGGCCGTATCGTCGGTGACTACAGAAGAATCGCATTATACGGCATTGATCAGCTGGTTGCCTGGAAGGAAGAAGACAAGGCAAACTGCGGTGACGGTACAATGACAGATGATGTCATCCGTTTAAGAGAAGAGATCTCTGAACAGATCCGTGCATTAAAGGATATGAAGAAGATGGCTGGCGTCTACGGCTATGATATCTCCAAGCCGGCACGGACTGCCAAGGAAGCAGTACAGTGGCTGTACTTCGGCTACTTAGCTGCCATCAAGACACAGAATGGTGCTGCCATGTCCGTCGGACGTATTTCCACATTCCTGGATATCTTTATCCAGAGAGACCTGGACAACGGCACATTGACAGAAGAAGAAGCACAGGAACTGATCGACCATATGGTCATGAAGTTCAGAATGGTTAAGTTTGCAAGAATTCCTTCTTACAACGAACTGTTCTCCGGCGATCCAGTCTGGGCAACATTGGAAGTTGCCGGCACAGGCATTGACGGCAGATCCATGGTCACTAAGAATGACTTCCGTTTCCTCCATACATTGGAGAACATGGGTCCTTCTCCAGAACCAAACCTGACTGTTCTTTACAGTTCCAGATTATCCAGCGGATTCAAGAAGTATGCAGCTAAGATCTCCGTCAAGACATCTTCCATCCAGTATGAGAACGATGATGTCATGAAGGTTGAATGGGGCGATGACTACAGCATCTGCTGCTGTGTCTCCGCAACGCAGACAGGTAAGGAAATGCAGTTCTTCGGTGCCCGTGCAAATCTTGCCAAGGCATTGTTATATGCCATCAACGGCGGTGTCGATGAAAAGGACGGCACTCAGGTAGGACCTGCATACAAACCTGTCACAACGGAGTATCTGGATTATGTCGATGTAGAACAGAAGTATGTGCAGATGCTCGACTGGTTAGCTGGACTGTATGTCAATATTCTGAACCTGATCCAGTACATGCATGATAAGTACTACTATGAAGCTGCTGAAATGGCACTCATTGATACAGATGTCAGAAGAACATTCGCAACTGGTATTGCCGGCTTCTCACACGTTGTCGATTCCCTCAGCGCCATCAAGTACGCTAAGGTAAAGACGATCCGCAACGACAAGACAGGTCTAGTTGAAGACTATGAGATCCAGGGCGACTTCCCGAAGTATGGCAATGATGATGACCGCGCTGATGAAATTGCTGAGTGGTTATTGAAGACATTCATCACACTGGTCAAGAAGCATCACACTTACAGGAACAGTGAACCAACAACATCTATCCTGACCATCACAAGTAATGTTGTGTATGGCAAATATACAGGCAATATGCCTGACGGCAGACGTGCCTGGACACCATTAGCACCAGGTGCCAACCCATCTTATGGTGCAGAGCAGAATGGTCTGCTGGCTTCCCTGAACTCTTTGACAAAGCTTCCGTATCACTGGGCATTGGATGGCATCTCCAACACACAGACCATGAACCCAGGTGCGCTCGGTCATGAAGACGGCGAGAGAAGCGTGAACTTAGTCAATGTCTTAGACGGCTACTTCGACCAGGGTGCACATCACCTCAACGTCAACGTCTTCGGCAAGGAAATGCTGCTGGATGCAATGGAACATCCTGAGAAGCCGGAATATGCGAACTTCACAATCCGTGTTTCAGGCTATGCTGTCAAGTTCATCTCTTTGACGAGAGAACAGCAGCTGGATGTCATCTCCAGAACATTCCACGATCATCTTTAAGAAGTAAAATAGAAGTGGTGGAAACGCCGCTTCTTTATTTTTCAGAAAGGCAGAATTATGACAGAAGGCAGAATCCATTCATTTGAGACATTTGGTGCGGTCGATGGACCGGGCGTGCGCTTTATTGTATTCATGCAGGGATGCAGAATGCGGTGCGCATACTGCCATAATCCAGAGACCTGGAAGATGGATGCGGGAGACCTTTATACACCGCAGCAGGTACTGGACAGAGCACTGCGCTATCAATCCTATTGGAAGAACGGCGGCGGCATTACTGTATCCGGCGGAGAAGCGCTCCTGCAGATTGACTTCCTTCTGGAGTTCTTTACTCTGTGCAAAAAGAAAGGCATCCACACAACGCTGGATACTTCGGGCAATCCCTATACAACGGAAGAACCATTCTTCAGTAAATTCAATGAACTGATGAAGGTCACTGATCTCTTTCTGCTGGACATCAAGCAGATCGATCTGGAAAAGCATAAGAAGCTGACCGGCTGGACCAATGAAAATATCCTGGCCATGGCACAGTATCTTTCTGCCCATCAGAAACATATGTGGATCCGTTATGTTTTAGTGCCAGGCATTACAACGGATCATGAAGACCAGCTCAGGCTGAAGGCATTCATCGATACCCTTGACACCGTCGACAGAGTCGAAGTTCTGCCATACCATAAACTTGGTGTGCCTATGTACGAAAAGCTGGGAATCGAGTATCCTTTAAAGGGTGTCGAACCGCCAAGCAGTGAAGAGATAGAGGCGGCAGAGACAGTCCTGAAGAAAGAGGTTTAAATGGATCTATCCGTATTCCGAAAAGAAATGAACTTCCGTGAACTGGGAGGATATTCGACCAGGGATGGAAGATATGTTAAGCACGGCATGTTCTATCGCTGCGGTGCACTGGGCGATATGAACGAACAGGAATTGGCAGAGATTGAGAGACTGGGCATCCGTTCCATCTTCGATTTCCGCTCTGAAAAAGAAGTTGAGAACAAGCCTGATCCCGAGATCAAGGGCGCACGCTACTTCCATGTATCCGCAATTACAGATGAAGCTGGCAATGAAGTTGACCTTTCCCCAAAGGGCATGGAGCAGTCAGAAGAACGGTTCTATTCCCCAGAGGCACATGCCATGTTCCTAGAGAACTTCTACGGCAGAATGCCGTTCTCCCCTGCATACAAGGTCATGTTCAGAGAGATCCAGAATGGACAGGCACCAATCCTGTTCCACTGCAGTGCAGGCAAGGACCGTACCGGCATCGGTGCCGCATTGATCCTGCTGGCGCTCAATGTGGATGAGGAAACAATCCTGGCAGATTATATGAAGACCAACGAATACCGTCAGGCATTGATTGACCGTATGCTGGAAGCGAAGAAAGATCTGCTTGCCAAGTATGCAAACGCTGAATATATTATCCATGGCTTTGAAGGCGTCAATCAGGAAGCTGCCGAATTCTCACTGGCAAAGATCCAGGCCAGGTACGGCGACTATGATACGTACTTCCGAGAGAGATTCCATCTTGGTCCAGAAGAACTGGCATATCTAAGAGACAAGTATACAGAAAAATGACACTTCAATGCGAAGCGTCATTTTTGTTTTCTGTTATTCAGATATATTTTTATCATTGCTTCAAAGTCTTCTGCTTTCGTATCAGCGGAAGCAGTGGCAAAGATACATTCAGCTAAAATATCAATAAAGGCATCTTGTTCATTTAAACCATACATCTGCATGATCTGTTTCAAAGCAGTACTGATCTCACGGACCATGTTTTCATGACGGCTGCCAATGACTTCCAGAATATCCGGATAGGAACGATGTGTCAGAATGAGCACGTCGTATTGTTTCAGGAACTTCCGGACAGCAAGGAACAGCTGTGTAATCAGCTTCTCCGGCAGTACCTTTCCTGGGTCAACATCATTAATGAACTTGATATCCTGATTCCAGTCCATTTCCATGACAGCGTGTGCCAGATCTGTTTTACTGGCAAAGTAATGATATGAAGTGCCCAGCGCAATACCGCAGTCATTGGCAACACCTCGTAATGACAAACCATTGAACCCGCCGTGCATCAGCTGTGCTTTAGCAGAACTGAGAATGTTCTCCCGGATATCGGGAATGATTTTTGGCATACAATATCTCCCTGTCTGTGGTCTGTATATATTAATATATACAGGAAATGTAAATAACCAGTTTTATTATTGAAAGATTTTTATAGATAAGCAATAGCATTCATTTTATTACTCAAAATTTTGGCAATTACGACATTCGTTCACAAATGAAAAGTGTTTTCATAAATTTCATGTTCATTTTTGTATAAATTCCTGTATTATTAATGGGCACACTTTATTTTCAGGGAGAGTTTTATGACAACAATGTTTATCTTAAATAAGAACGATCTGGCTAAGACAGTCAGAGAAGAATATGGATGCACAGGCAAAGACTGCAAGGCAATCGTCACTGATATTTTTGAAGTGATTACAGAAAGTCTGGCAAATGGAAATGATGTTTCCATCAATGGCTTTGGTAAATTTGAAGTGAAGGAGAGAGCTGCAAGAAAAGGAATCAATCCGGCAACGAAAGAAGAGATTGATATTCCGGCAGTGAAGACAACTTCATTTAAAGCAAGCAAGACATTAAAGGATAAGCTGAAATAACATACCGCAGAAATGCGGTTTTCTTTTCGCAAAAAAAGAGATACGCAGCCCATGCATATCTCCTGGTGCAGTGAATTATCCCATGTTGGATGAGATGGAAGATACTTTTAAGATGCCGCTGAATAACGCAGGTTTCTGATAGCGGCGGTAGATGGTTACTCGGTTGAAGTCACGGATGCCGGCAAGGACTGCCTGCACATTCCGGATGAGCCTGCCATCCAGATTGAAGACGGTCTCATGCGTTGGATCCTGGAAAACATATTCATCTTTTGTATCATGGATCTCTGCACTCATGCCGTACTCCACCAGTGCTCTGGTCAGAAAGCGTGCCTGCAGAAGTGTGAGATCCTCACCAATGGATACTGGGATCCGTTTGACCAGCTGCATAGAGTCTTCTTGGGAATAGCCCTTCAGGTCATGCAGGGCATCCGCAGAAGTGTAGACAGAACAGCCGCCGCGTTTCGTCAGGACAACACGATATTTAGAAGCTGCCTGTTTGGTGTTTTCATTGATTACCATACTGGACTCCTCCTTTATATGAACTGAATATAAAGAAAGAATGTTAAAATACTATGAATGGAAACTGAATTTCTGTTCACATTGATTGAAAACGGATGAGGTGCTTATGAAAAGTTACAAATTAGTCATCTTTGACATGGATGGCACAATCTTATATACCCTGGATGATATTGTGGATGGGCTGAATGATGCCCTGCAGAAAAGCAGCCTGCCGCACATTGACAAGGAGAATGTCCGTAAGTTCATCGGCAGAGGCATCCGCCATGAAGTGGAGAACTCTGTACCGCAGGGAACATCTCCAGAAGTGATTGAACAGGTATTCCAGGATTTCAACACATATTATGCAGTCCACTGTGCAGATCATACCGGTCCCTATGACGGCATCCTTGATCTGATGAAGAAGCTGAAGGAAAAGAAGATCCTGTGTGCGGTTGTCTCCAATAAGGGAGACTATGCCGTACAGGAATTGGACCAGCAGTATTTTCCAGGCCTGCTTGATGCAGGTGTTGGGGAGAAGAAGGGAATCCGCCGCAAGCCGGCACCGGATACTGTCAACGCCGTGCTGGAACAGCTCCATGTGAAGAAGGAAGATGCAGTGTATATCGGTGATACAGAAGTCGATATTGAGACAGCTGTCAATGCAGAGATGGACGCCGTCATTGTAGAATGGGGATACCGTGATCATGATTTCTTAGTTGAGCATGGTGCCCGCACATTGGTCAAAAGCGTGAAAGAATTAGAAGAGATGCTGGTACCGCAGAAATAAAAGAAAGGACAGAGCGTATGGTCAAGGATGTACTGAAGGGACTGAATGAAGAACAGACTGCAGCCGTCACGGCAACAGAAGGATATATCCGCGTCATCGCCGGAGCAGGCTCAGGCAAGACACGTGCACTGACGCACCGCTTTGCATATCTGGTCAATGAACTTGGCATCCGTCCAGGCAATATTCTCTGTGTAACATTTACCAATAAAGCAGCAGCCGAGATGAAGGAAAGGATCCACCAGCTGACAGATGACAATGATACAGGCTATGTCTGCACATTCCACAGCTTCTGTGTCTCCATCCTGCAGGAGGACAGTCATGCGATTGCCTATCCAAAATCATTTCTTGTTTTAGACAACAGTGATATCGATGCGATGCTGAAGATCATCTATGAAGAAAGAGGACTGACGTTAAGAGACAAGACATTTGGCAATGCCAGAGACATGTTTGAAATGCGCAAAGGCGTCACGGAGCCGAACTACTATATGTACTTAGTACAGATGTCATTGGAAGAGCTGCATCAGAAATATATGGACGCGATAGAAGTGGATGACATCCTGTTCTATGGATATCTGTATCAGGAAAAGAAGTGCTTTGGGCTGGACTACAATGACCTGATCTTCCTTTCACTGTATATTTTCCGTGAACATGCAGACATCCAGCTGAAATGGCAGAAGAGACTGGAATATATCATGATTGATGAGTTCCAGGACATTGATCCGCCGCAGTATGAACTGATGGAAAAGCTCTGCGGATATCATAACAACTTATTTATTGTGGGTGATCCTGACCAGACCATTTATACATGGCGCGGTGCGAGGATTGGCTATCTGCTGAACTTCGACACAAGATTTCCAAATGTGCGGACTATCATGATGATGGACAATTACCGTTCCACACCGGAGATCCTGGACTGTGCCAACAGTTTAATCGATAAGAATGATGACCGCATGAAGAAAGAGCTGAAGGCCGTTAATGAGCCTGGCCGCAGAGTGATATACAAGCATGCCAAGAACGCTAAGGAAGAAGCAGAATGGATGCGCGATGAAATCAACGGTCTCGTCAAGCAGGGCGTGAAGTATGGTGACATTGCCATCCTCTATCGTGCCCATTATGTGACCCGGCAGATTGAAGAAGTATTCCTGCAGTCGAAGATGCCGTATCGGATCTATTCTGGCGTGCAGTTCTTTGACCGCATGGAGATCAAGGATGCCCTGTCCTACCTGCGTCTGGTTGCCTTCAAGGATGATCTGTCCTTCGCCAGAATCGCCAATGTCCCTAAGCGCAACCTTGGTCAGAAGCGGATGAAGTTCCTGCAGGAATATGCAGAGGAACACCATACAAGCATGTATGATGCTCTGAAGGAAAATGTGGATACAGAACTGTTCCGCAACACAAAGTCTCAGGCATTGATCAAGCTGATCGATGAATACAGTTCACATATAGATGAGAAGCCTGTATCACAGGTGCTGGCAGAACTGCTGGATCTTTCCGGATATGAAGAAATGATGCGTACCGAAGGAAGCCAGGAGCGTCTGGATGACTTGGCTGAATTGAAGCAGAGCATCTATGAATGGGAGACAAGTGTCGGAGAAGAGACAGATATGGTGTCCTATCTGCGCCATATTGCCCTGTTCACAAATACAGATACCTATGCAGGCAGTGATAAAGTCAGACTGATGACGGTGCACAGTGCAAAGGGACTGGAGTTCCCATATGTATTCCTATGTGAGATGTGCGAAGGCATCTTCCCATCCCGCAAAGTACGTACCAAGAGCGGCATGGAAGAAGAACGTAGACTTGCCTTTGTCGCCATGACAAGAGCGGAGAAGGAACTGTATCTTTCTGATGCCGAAGGCAGGAACTTTGACAACACAAGCAGATATCCGTCACGCTTTATTCTTGATATTGATCCAAAGCTGCTGATCTATGTCGAAAAGCCGGATGAAAAATATCTCAGCAGAGCACAGGAGAATGTGCAGCGGATCAATGACAGTTTCCTGCCGGACATGGATGAGCTTGACCTGCATGAAGGCGACAGAGTCAGACACAGAGTATTCGGTGATGGTACTGTTGTGGAGATCAATGTTGATGAAGAAGCTGTCATGGTCAAGTTTGACAGCATGCAGACAACAAGAGCGATTGCCTTGCGGGCTGCGCATAAATTAGAAAAGATCAGAATGGCATAAGGAGGAATCATGGATACAATATTTCACCGTATCAGCGTCAGAAAATTTACCGAGCAGAAAGTAGAACAAGAAAAGATAGAAAAGATCCTGTCAGCCGGCATGCAGGCACCAAGCGCTGCCAACCAGCAGCCATGGGAATTCTATGTTGTAACAAATCAGGAACTGCTGAAGAAGCTCAGCACTTCTTCACCATATGCCGGACCTGCAGCAGGTGCACCGGCGGCCATCGTCAGTGTCTATCGTAAAGACTGCCGTCTGCCGGAATACGCACAGATCGATATGTCCATTGCGATGGAAAATATCTGGCTGGAAACAGATGCACTGGGGTTAGGCGGTGTATGGATTGGAACGTATCCAATGCATGAACGCATGGATGCGGTCAGAGAAGCTCTGCACATTCCAGCAGACTTGGAAGTCTTTGCGCTGTTCCCATTTGGGTATCCGGCAGAGTCCCGTCCGCAGGAGAACCGCATTGATCAAAATAGAATTCATTATGTACGCTAGAAAGAAGAGATTGATTCTTTTCTTTCTTTTATTATGGAAATTGAGTAGAATAGGTGAGTAATTCAAGAGAGGTAGCCTATGTATTATCTGGTCATTGGATTGATTGAAATTGTTGCGATGATATTCTTCTCCATTTTTCACAGTGGCATGATCACAAATATCAGCGGTCTATTGCTGTTTGTAACAGCGATGATGATCCCACTGGGGAATTTCATGGCAGTCAATCGTTCTTCCGGCAATATGGCAGCCAAACTGCTTCTGGCAGTCAGTTCTGTTGTATGCATGCTGCTGGAGCTGTTAGGTCTGTATCACAAGGTAGAGATCCCTGAACTGGTCCTGCGGCTCATGTTCGCTTACATCGGTGTTTCCTCAATCTTGGTCTATGTTGACCAGAAGCTTCATCCGGGTCACAGATCCACAATTCAGGAGACACAGGATACTCTGCGTTAAAAGTTCAGAAGAACTTCACGTTATGAGCCTAAATTTGTAGTATTTTTAATATCGGTAAAGGGAGGAACATATGTTTGATCTGTTTCAGAAATTGAAGGGTAAGAAAAAAGAAGAAGTTAAGAATGAAGTAGAAGAAGACTTCGCGGATCATGCCCAGGATAAGAATGGTATTTTAGTTGGCATGTACTGCCCGGAGTGTGGATATATGGAAGTCAATGAAGACTCCTGTGTACTTCCTATGGAAGGATTCGCTGTCTGCCCAAACTGCGGTGCGTATCTGAAACGTGGTACATTCATCAAGACAAACAGCGGATATGCTTTCGCAAAGAATGCTGCTAAGGTCAGTAAGAGAAAGACCGGCGGTCATTACAGAGTCAAGAAAGCAGGACCTGCAGTCACTCGTTCCAAAGGAAACGGCAGACTTGCCCGCTTCCATCAGGTATAAAAAAAGCTAACTCATGTGAGTTAGTTTTCTTTTGGATTAAGCACGTCCGGAATATTTTCCGTCAGCTGTAGAAACTTCGATTGTCTCGCCTTCGTTGATGAATAATGGAACACGGACATTCAGACCTGTTTCCAGAACAGCGTTCTTTGTAGCAGATGTAGCTGTGTTGCCCTTAACAGCAACTTCGCACTCTGTAACCTTCAGGTTGACCTTATCTGGTAAGATAACACCGAGCATCTCTCCGTTGTATACAGAGATAGTTACCATGTCAGATGCCTTGAGGAACTGCTTCTCCCAAGTCAGTCTTTCTTCTGGAATTTCTGTCTGCTCATATGTTTCTGTGTCCATGAAGACTAATGAAGTACCATCATCATAGAGGTACTGCATTTCTCTCTTGTCGATGAATGCTTCCTCTACACGGTCAGAACCAATGAGACCGATTTCCTTTACAACACCTGTTTTAGGGCTCTTAACTTTTACTGCAACCTTCATCTTAGCCATAGCTGTCTTGTTACGATCAACTGTGATAGCCTGATAAAGTTCACCTTCCCAGACAAAGCACTGTCCAGGTTTAATTTCTGTCGACTGAATCATTTTCTATATTCTCCTTCTCAAACAATTACCTATTTTGGCTGAATAATGCAGAGTTGTCAAATTTTTTGTATGAAAAATTAAAAAAGATACAGGATAAGATTCTGTATCTTACAGCAGATGAATGTTGTGCTTCTCACAGTTTTCAAGCATTTCATCCGGCCAGATGGATGCCTGTACTTCACCGACATGCGCTTTATTCAGCAGTAACATGCATAATCTGGACTGACCGATACCGCCGCCAATTGTGTAAGGGAGTTCCTTATTCACAATCATCTGATGGTAAGGAAGTGTCAGTCTTCCTTCACAATGTGCTTCTTTACACTGTGAGACAATCGAATTCTCATCGACACGGATGCCCATGGAAGAAATCTCCAGCGCCTTCTGTAAGGAAGGCAGCCAGAAGAACAGGTCTCCGTTCAGATTCCAGTCATCATAGTCCGGTGCTCTGCCGTCATGCGGCTTGCCGCTTCTCTTTAAGGGATGACCAATGTGCTTGATAAAGACACACTTCTTTTCTCTGACAATGGCATTCTCTCTGTCTTTGATGGACAGATCTGGATACAGATCTTCCAGATCCTGAGAGGTTGTGAAATAGACATCATCAGCCAGATGGCAGACAGCTTCTGGATATTTATACCAGACTTCATGTTCCATATGCTTGATGACTTTAAAGATCGTACGGACAGTTGCTTCCAAAGTCTCATTGGTACGTTCTTCCTTTGTGATGACCTTTTCCCAGTCCCACTGGTCAACATAGACACTGTGGAGGTTGTCCAGGATCTCATCCCGGCGGATGGCATTCATATTGGTATACAGTCCTTCATGGACATCAAAGCCATACTTCTTTAAGGCATATCTCTTCCACTTGGCCAAGGACTGAACAACTTCAATCTGTTCTCCCGGCATTTCCTGGATATCGAAGCCGACAGGTCTTTCAATGCCGTTCAGGTTATCATTCAGACCGGACTTCTTGGTGACAAACAGAGGAGCACTGATTCTTAAAAGATTCATCTCCCTGCCGAATTCTTTCTGGAATGTATCACGAATATACTTGATAGCTTCCTGTGTCTCTCTGACACTTAATACTGGATCATAGTTCTCTGGAATCTGCAGATTCATAAACGTATCTCCTTATTAAAATATTGGTAATATTCTAGCACATTCATCATAAAATAAAGAAAAGAAATGCATGATGCTTGCGAAATGATGCAACATCACCTATAAAGAGATAGGAAAAGAGGTACTCTATGCCAAGATATGATATCGCAATCATCGGGACTGGCCCAGCTGGACTGGAAGCTGCGCTGACCGCTAAGAACCGCAATAAATCGATTCTTCTGTTAGGAACGAAGAATCTTTCAAATAAGATGCAGGTCATTGACCATCCCATCACCAATTATCTGGGACTGAAGAATGTCACGGGGAAGCAGATGGCCGAGGCATTCCTGGATCAGATGGAAGATGCCGGCATTGCCATTACAGAAAAGAGAGTCACCACCGTCTATGCGATGGGGGATTATTTTACGCTGCAGCTGAGTGACGGTGAAATGGAAGAGGCAGATGCGGTCATTCTGGCATGCGGTGTCACCGCTGGCAGACCATATCCAGGTGAGACGGAATTCTTAGGCCGAGGTGTCTCCTATTGTGCTACCTGTGATGCGCCTTTATATAAAGGAAAGAAGGTCACTGTCATCGGCGGATCCCCGGAAGAAGAAAATGAAAGCGATTTCTTGGGTGAAGTATGCTCAGAAGTTACATATATTCCATTATATTCAGGTGATATTTCCTTCATGCATGGTAATATAAAGGTCGTCAAAGCCAAGCCGCTGGAGATCCTGGGTGGAATGAAGGCGACAGCTTTAAAGACAGATCAGAGCACAATCGAATCAGATTGTATCTTTATCTTAAGAGAAGCACAGTTCCCATCCCAGCTTGTGCCGGGATTGGAAACAGAAGGAACAGCAGTCAAAGTAGACCGCGCAATGCGGACGAACATCAAAGGACTCTACGCTGCCGGTGATATCACCGGACTGCCGTATCAGTTCACCAAGAGTGCCGGAGAAGGAAATGTCGCCGCCATCTCTGCTGCTTCCTATCTTGACCAAAAGAAAAAAGAAGCACAGAAATAGCGGAAAGGAGAAACGATGCAGGCAATTCAAGGAAAAGTCATCAATGCAGTTGAAGAGAATGCTGTAATAGATGGAACAACAATCTTAAATACCATCTATGATAATGCCGGGTATCGTTTATCGATCTTATCCATGTCGAAAGGGACCTTTGTGGCCCCGGAGAGATTCCGTACCCCAACACTGGTCCGTGTATTAAAAGGTTCTCTGCTGATCCGCACTTTCAGTAAAGAAAACAGAAGAGAAGCAGTTGTCAATGAAGGACAGATCTACTTCCGTCCTGCCAAAGAGTTTGCTGGATACTATGCCAATGATACAAATGTGATCCTGGAAGAGATAGTACTGCGGGCAGACTCTGAAACAGCGATGCGTGTGATTCCGCATTCGGTACTGGATCTGGTACATATGGTTCATTATGAACCAGGGATGGTATCCCGTTCCCATCTGATCAATGATGAAATGTTCCAGCTGAGCATGGCTGCTTTCTCAGAATCTGAAAGCAAGGAACTTGTATGCAAGGATCAGATGGTATTTGTACAGTGTATTGAAGGACAGTATGTCATCACTCATGAAGACAGTAAGTATGTCCTGCATCCAGGAGAGACATTCCTGATCATGCCGCAGTATAAATGCCGTGCCTTTGCGACAAGCAGGACAAAGATCATGACGCTTCATATGACAGAAGAAACAAATAAATATCTATGAGAACTTGCGGTCAAGCAGCAGACCGTAAGTTTTTTCTTTGTTTTGTCTTTGTATTCCTGAAAGAGGTGAAAGGAAACAGAAAAGATCAGTTTACCTGTAAAATTTCACAGGGAATGGACAATGAAATCCTTTACTTTTCTGTCCTTTTCTCGTACGATATTCGTGTTCCAAAAAAGTAAATCTATTTTCAGTTTCTGGTAACTTATTTTGTCCCGTCGGACGGAAGGATGGAGCTATGGCGTCAAGTGTTATGACTCTCCAGACAATCGAATTTTTTTGCTTACGCGATACCCGTATTCTGGGTACTTTCAATATGCGCAAATACATTCTATCTATTGATACAGCTCACATGTAACTTGTGGGCTGTTTTTATATGTTCAGACAAGGGAGAAGAGAGAGATGAAAAAAGCAGCAATTATTATGGGATCTGACAGCGACTTCGCAGTCATGTCAAAAGCAGTCACAGTATTAAAAGGATACGGGATTCCTTACGAAGTCCATGTGTATTCTGCACATCGTACACCTGTGCAGGCAGCTGAGTTTGCCGCAAAAGCCAAGGAGAATGGCTTTGGCGTCATTATTGCAGGTGCCGGGATGGCAGCGGCGCTGGCTGGCGTCTTAGCAGCACATACAACTCTTCCTGTCATTGGTGTTCCATTAAAGAGTGCTGTTCTGGAAGGGACAGATGCTTTACTGGCAACCGTCATGATGCCAAGCGGCATCCCTGTCGCAACAGTAGCGATTGACGGTGCAAAGAATGCGGCATATCTGGCCGCCGAGATCATTGCCTTAACGGATGATGATCTGGCAGCCAAGATCACAGCAGACCGGAAAGCACAGAGTGACGGTGTCCTTGCGAAAGACAAAGCCATTCAGGATAAAGTGAAAGAACTGTAAGAGGAAAACAAATGCAGAATACGATTCATGAAGAATGCGGTGTCTTTGGCATCTATGATCCGCAGCAGAAGAACAATGTAGCTTCCGAAGCATATTATGGTCTGTTTGCCCTGCAGCACCGCGGACAGGAGTCCTGCGGCATTGCGGTCAATGACCGCGGTGTCATCACCTGTCATAAAGATGTTGGATTAGTACGTGATGTATTCAATCCAACAGAACTGGCAAAGCTTGGGGAAGGACAGATGGCCATCGGCCATACAAGATACTCTACCTTTGGTACAGTCAACCGTACCAATGCCCAGCCATTGGTTGTCAGACATATTAAAGGACAGCTGGCCATTGCCCATAACGGCAATTTGACTAATGCCACAGAATTAAGAAGACAGCTGGAATTCTCCGGTGCCATCTTCCATACCACAAATGACTCTGAAATTATTTCCTATATGATCATCCGCGAGAGACTGACCGCTTCATCCATTGAAGCTGCTGTTGAACGGGCTATGGACCGCCTGGAAGGTGCTTATTCTTTAGTCATCATGTCACCGGAAAAATTAATTGCGGTCAGAGATGAAACAGGCTACCGTCCGCTGGTCATGGGCAAGACAGAAGACGGTCAGATTGTCTTTGCGTCAGAGACATGTTCACTGGATGTATTAGGTGCGTCATATATACGTGACCTGGATGCCGGTGAGATTGTCGTTGTGGATGGACAGGGTGTCCGTTCGATCCGTACACACTGCAAAGGCAGATCGCATATGTGTGTCTTTGAGTTTGTATATTTTGCCAGACAGGATTCCTTCATTGAAGGCATGTCTGTTCATGAAGCCAGAAGAAATGCCGGCAAGTTCTTAGCGCAGGAACATCCTGTTGATGCGGATGTTGTCATCGGTGTACCGGATTCCGGATTGGATGCAGCGATGGGATATGCGGATGAGAGCGGCATTCCTTACGGCATGGGATTTGTAAAGAACAGATACATTGCCAGAACATTCATTCAGCCAACGCAGAAGCAGAGAGATACCGGTGTCCGCATGAAGCTGAATGTCATTCGTTCGGTTGTCAAAGGAAAGCGTGTCATCATGGTCGATGATTCCATTGTCAGAGGAACGACCAGCGCAAGAATTGTGAAGCTGTTAAGGGATGCTGGGGCAACGGAAGTTCATGTCCGTGTTTCTGCGCCGCCGTTCATCTCACCTTGTTACTACGGTACAGATATTGATTCCAAGGACAACCTGATTGCATGTCAGATGAGCCTGGAAGAGATACGTAAGATGATCGGGGCAGATACCTTAGGATATCTCAGTGTAGAAGGCGTACAGAAGATGGCAGCAGATGCGAACTGTGATTTCTGTGTCGGATGCTTTACCGAAAAGTATCCTTCTGCTGTACCAGAGAGTACTTCAAAAGATCGTTTTGAAAAGAAGATTGGCGAACAAGAAAAACCTTATATAGGTGCAAGGAGATTTGAAGATGGCGAAGAGTTATAGTGATGCATACAAAGCAGCCGGAGTCGATGTAACCGCAGGATATGAATCTGTTGAGTTGATGAAAAAGGATGTAGCCAGAACAACCATACCAGGTGTCCTTGGCGGCATCGGAGGATTCGGCGGATTGTTTGCACCGCAGATGGAAGGCTATGAGAAACCAGTGCTGATCTCAGGAACTGACGGTGTCGGCACCAAGCTGAAGCTGGCATTCTTACTGGATAAGCATGACACAATCGGAATTGACTGTGTTGCCATGTGTGTCAACGATGTCATCTGTGCCGGTGCTAAGCCATTGTTCTTCCTTGACTACATTGCATGCGGAAGAAATATTCCGGAAAAGATTGCGGCTATCGTAAAGGGTGTTGCGGATGGATGTGTTGAAAGCGGCTGTGCATTGGTCGGTGGAGAAACGGCAGAACATCCAGGCATGATGCCGGAACAGGAATATGATCTGGCAGGATTTACGGTAGGCATTGTGGATGAAAAGAAGATCCTGGATGTCAATCGTGCTAAGCCGGGCGATGTGATGATCGGCTTGGCAAGTTCAGGTGTACATTCCAATGGCTTCTCTTTGGTCAGAAAAGTATTCGATATTGAAAAGCCAGGTGTCATCGATATGTATGGTGAACAGTTAGGCAGACCGTTAGGTGAGACTTTACTGACACCGACACAGTTATATGTCAAACCAGTTCTGAACTTGCTGACAAAGGTCAATGTGAAATCAATTGCACATGTGACCGGCGGCGGCTTCCATGAAAATCTGCCGCGTGCCTTTGGCAAGAATCTGAATGCACATATTAAGAAGGGAAGCTGGGACATCCTGCCGATCTTCAAGCTCATTCAGGAAAAGGGCGGCATTGATGAACATGATATGTTCAATACATACAACATGGGCATTGGCATGGCAGTCATCGTTGATCCATCAGATGCCGCAAAGACAATTGAATCATTGAAGGCAGACGGCATCAAAGCTTCTGTCATCGGTACCATGGAGGAGGGCGGCCACGAGGTCGTCATCGACTGATGATCAATATCGCTGTTCTTGTATCAGGCGGCGGCACAAACCTGCAGGCATTGATTGATGCGCAGGAGGCAGGCAAGATCCCGCATGGAAAAATCAAACTTGTCTTAGCTTCCAATGAAAAAGCATATGCATTGGAACGTGCGAAGAAACACAATATTGAAACAGCAGTTGTCAAAAGAAAAGATTACGGAAGCCAGGATGAATTCGACCAGGCTTTGATCAGCACATTAAAGTCACATCAGATTGACATGGTCATTCTGGCAGGTTATCTTTCCATCCTTGGTGAGAATGTCATTCATGCATATCAAGACCGCATGATCAACATTCATCCATCTTTGATTCCTTCTTTCTGCGGCAAAGGCTTCTATGGTCTGCGTGTCCATGAAGCAGCACTGGCAAGAGGCGTCAAAGTAACAGGTGCGACAGTCCATTACGTCAATGAGATCCCTGATGGCGGCAAGATCATTCTTCAAAAAGCAGTAGCGATTGAAGAAGGAGATACCCCGGAGGTTCTACAGAAGCGTGTCATGGAACAGGCGGAATGGATCCTGCTGCCAAAAGCAGCAGAGATGGTTGCCGCAAAATTAGATGAGGAGAAAACAAAATGACAATGGATCTATATGAATATTTAAAAGGCAATGAATATCCAGGCAGAGGAATTGCCATCGGCAGAACACCATGCGGCAAGAAGATGCGGATTGCCTACTGGATCATGGGCAGAAGCGAGAACTCCCGCAACAGAGTCTTTGTGGAAGAGGGAGACGGCATCCGTACGCAGGCATTTGATCCATCAAAACTGTCAGATCCAAGCTTGATCATCTACGCACCAGTCAAGGTCCTTGGCGGCACAACAATTGTGACCAATGGTGATCAGACAGATACCATCTATGATTTTTTGAAAGAAGGAAAGTCCTTCGAAGATGCACTGCGTACCAGAACTTTTGAACCGGATGGTCCAAACTGGACACCGCGGATCTCGGCACTGGTCAAAGGCGCTGATTATCAGATGTCGATTCTGAAGAGTGCAGAAGGCAATGCAGAGAGCACCGAAAGAATGTTCTTTGACTACAACAATGCAGAACCTGGCTTTGGACATTTCATTTCTACCTATAAAGAGAATGGCAGTCCAATCCCATCCTTCGAAGGTGCACCAATGAAGTGGGAAATGGTCCATGAACCATTTGATGCTTTCTCAGATCATATCTGGGAAGCACTGAACGAAAATAATAAAGTATCTCTGTTCACACGTGTCATTGATATTGAAACAGGTGAAACAGAAACACGTATCTACAATAAGAATAAATAAAGGAGAGAAGAAAATGGCTAAGGAACTGGAACTGAAGTATGGATGCAATCCGAATCAGAAACCGTCACGTTTATTTATGGAAAAAGGGGAACTGCCTGTTAAAGTACTGAATGGACGTCCTGGCTACATTAACTTTATGGATGCTTTGAACAGCTGGCAGCTGGTCAAGGAATTGAAGGAAGCAACTGGCATGGCCAGTGCTGCATCATTCAAGCATGTTTCACCAGCAGGTGCTGCCGTAGGCGAACCATTAAGTGAAACAGACCGTAAGATCTATTTCGTTGATGAAGAGAATCTTTCGCCATTAGCTTGTGCCTACGCCCGCGCCAGAGGTGCCGACAGAATGTCTTCGTATGGTGACTGGGCTGCCTTGTCAGATGTATGCGACGCAGATACAGCACGTTTAATTAAGAAGGAAGTATCTGACGGTGTCATTGCGCCGGGATATACAGAAGAAGCTTTAGCAATCTTAAAGGAAAAGAAGAAGGGCATGTACAACGTTGTGGAGATTGATCCAAACTATGTCCCTGATCCAATTGAACGCAAGCAGGTATTCGGTGTGACATTCGAGCAGGGCAGAAACAACGTGAAGATCGATGACTCTCTGTTCACAAATATTGTCACTAAGAATCATGATCTTCCAGCCAATGCAGTACGTGATCTGAAGATTGCCATGATTGCCTTAAAGTATACCCAGTCCAATTCTGTTGCCTATGCAAAGAATGGTCAGGTCATTGGTGTTGGTGCAGGTCAGCAGAGCCGTGTACACTGTGTCAGACTGGCTGGCAATAAAGCAGACAACTGGTGGCTGCGTCAGAATCCGAAAGTCCTGGCTCTGCCATTCAAGGAAGGCATCCGCAGAGCAGACCGCGATAATACAATCGATGTCTACATCTCAGATGAATATGATGATGTCTTGAGAGATGGTACCTGGGAGAACTTCTTCTCTGTGAAGCCGGAACCATTATCCAAGGAAGAAAAGCTTGAATGGCTGGCAAAGGAAACAGGTGTTTCCCTTGGCTCCGATGCCTTCTTCCCATTTGGCGACAATATTGAAAGAGCACATAAGTCTGGTGTTTCCTATATCGCTGAACCAGGCGGATCCATCCGTGATGACAATGTCATTGAAACATGCGACAGATACAACATCACCATGGTCTTCAACGGTGTACGTTTATTCCATCATTGATCAAGAAAGAAGGAAATCATGAAGATACTGGTTATTGGCGGCGGCGGACGTGAACATGCGGTCATCCGTAAACTGTCGGAAAATAAAGAAATAGAAAAGATCTGGTGTGCACCAGGCAACGGCGGCATCGCAGATCTGGCTGAGTGTGTTGATATCAAGGCAACAGACGTCATGGAAATGGTGAAGTTTGCGAAAGAAAATGCCGTGGATTTCTGCGTGGTAACACCGGATGATCCTTTAGCCCTTGGTATGGTCGATGAAATGGAGAAGCAGGGGATTGCATGTTTTGGCCCGAAGGCAAATGCGGCAATCATTGAAGCTTCTAAAGCATTCTCCAAGAATCTGATGCGCAAGTACAACATTCCAACAGCTGACTATGAGATCTTTGACAATGCCAAGGATGCGCTGAAGTATATTGAAGAAAAGAATACGTTCCCAATCGTATTAAAGGCAGATGGGTTAGCATTAGGTAAAGGTGTATTGATTGCGGAATCCCTGGCGGATGCCAAAGCGGCAGTCAGAGAATTGATGGTCGACCGTCTGTTCGGTCAGGCAGGCAATACGATTGTTGTGGAAGAATTTATGGAAGGACCGGAAGTATCAGTTCTGGCATTCACGGATTCCAAAGTCATTCGTCCAATGATCTCTTCGATGGATCATAAGAGAGTGGATGACAATGATGAAGGATTGAATACCGGCGGCATGGGTACCATTGCGCCGTCTCCTTACTACACGCCGGAGATTGCCCAGAGATGCATGGATGAGATCTTCCTTCCAACCATGCATGCAATGAATGCGGAAGACCGACCATTCAAGGGATGTCTGTACTTCGGATTGATGCTGACAAACCAGGGACCAAAGGTTGTGGAATATAACTGCCGTTTCGGTGATCCGGAGACACAGGTTGTCTTACCGTTATTGAAAGGTGATCTGTATACCATCATGAAGGCATGCCACGATGAAATACTGGAGAATGTATCCATTGCTTGGTCGGATGAACATTGTGCCTGTGTAGTAGAAGCATCCGGCGGTTATCCAGTGGAATACAAGAAGGGCTATGAGATCCATGGTCTGGATGCACATGGTCAGCATGAAAATGTATATGTCTATCATGCCGGCACAAAGCTGCAGGATGGCAGGTATTATACCAACGGCGGCAGAGTCTTAGGCATTACCGCAACAGGTGCTACTTTAGCAGATGCATTGAAGACAGCTTATGCCGCAGTCGATGAAATCGGCTTTGAGAAAATGCACTGCCGCAGAGATATTGGCAAGAAGTAAAAATAGAGGAGACAGGGATGACAGTATATCGTTGCTATGTAGAAAAGAAAAAACCATTTGCTGTAGAAGCAGATGGTGTATTGGCTGATCTGAAAACGACGCTTCGCACAGATAAGATCACAGGTGTCCGTGTACTGAACCGTTATGATGTAGAAAATATTGATGAAGCAGATTACAGAGCTTCTTTAAGAACGATTTTCAGTGAACCGCAGGTCGATGATCTGTATGAAGAGACAGCTCCAAAGCCGCAGGAAAATGAATGGGTGCTGGCAGTGGAATATCTGCCGGGACAGTTTGATCAAAGAGCAGATTCCTGTGCACAGTGCATTCAGCTCAGCACGATGAAACAGAAACCGGAAGTACGTACAGCACGTTTATACTACATTGCTGGTTACTTAACAGATGAAGAAAAAGAAGTGGTCAAGGAAACACTGATCAACCCTGTAGAAGCAAGAGAAGCGAAACTGGAAAAGCCGCAGACAATTCATCAGAACTATCCAATGCCGGATCTGCCGGAAGTTCTGGATGGTTTTAATGATCTGGATGAAACAGGTCTGCAGGACTTCATTGACAAGTATGGTCTGGCAATGGATCTGGCAGATATTCAGTTCCTGCAGAATTACTTCAAGAATGAAGAAAAGAGAAATCCAAGAATTACTGAAGTCAGAGTCATTGATACCTACTGGAGTGATCACTGCCGTCATACAACATTCAATACCATTATTGAAGATGCAGATATCAAGCCGGAATATATCAAGGAAACATATCAGAACTATTTAGAGTTAAGAAAGAAACTGTACATCAATCGTCCAGACAAGAAGATCACGCTGATGGATCTGGGTACCATTGGTGCTAAGGCACTGAAGGCATCCGGCAAATTGAAGGACATGGATGAATCAGAAGAGATCAATGCATGTTCCGTAAAGATCAACGTTGATGTCAATGGCGAAGATCAGGACTGGCTGCTGATGTTCAAGAATGAAACACACAACCATCCAACGGAGATTGAACCATTCGGCGGAGCTGCGACATGTTTAGGCGGTGCCATCCGTGATCCGTTGAGCGGACGTTCGTATGTCTATCAGGCAATGCGTATTACCGGTGCAGCTAATCCATTAGCACCGATTGAAGAAACATTAAAAGGCAAGCTGCCGCAGAGAAAGATTGTCACAACAGCGGCACATGGCTACAGTTCTTACGGAAACCAGATTGGCTTAGCAACAGGACATGTACATGAGATCTATCATCCTGGCTATGTCGCAAAGCGTATGGAGATTGGTGCTGTCATTGCGGCTGCACCAAGTGAAAATGTCATTCGTACGGTTCCAGATCCAGGCGATGTCGTCATCTTATTAGGCGGCAGAACCGGCAGAGATGGATGCGGCGGTGCAACCGGTTCATCCAAAGCACATAACTTAGAATCCTTGGAATCCTGCGGGGCTGAAGTACAGAAGGGCAACGCTCCGGAAGAAAGAAAGCTGCAGAGACTGTTCCGCAATCCTGCCGCAACAAAACTGATCAAGCGCTGCAATGACTTTGGCGCCGGCGGTGTTTCTGTCGCGATTGGAGAACTGGCAGATGGTCTGCATATTGATTTAAATAAAGTAACGAAGAAGTATGAAGGATTGAATGGTACAGAACTGGCCATCTCAGAATCACAGGAGAGAATGGCAGTTGTCACAAAGAAGGAAGACGCAGATGCATTCCAGAAACTGGCAGATGCCGAGAACCTGGAGTCTACTGTAGTTGCCGTTGTTACCAAGGAACCAAGAATGGTCATGGAACTGAATGGGACTGATATTGTGGATATCTCCCGTGACTTTCTGAACTCCAATGGTGCCAAGAAATATATTCAGGTCCAGGTCGATGAACCGGAACAGGAACTCTTCACCGAAAGAACGACGTCAGTGGAAGAGAGCTTCAAGGAACTTGCAGGTGATTTGAATATCTGTTCGCAGAAGGGCCTGGTCGAAAGATTCGACAGCACCATCGGCGGCAATACTGTCTTAATGCCTTTTGGCGGCAAGTGGCAGCTGACACCGGCACAGGCAATGGCAGCGAAGCTGCCTGTCCTGCATGGGGAAACAAATACAGCATCCATCATGGGCTGGGGCTTTGACCCATACATGATGTCCAACTCTCCATACAAGGGAGCCATCAATTCTGTGATTGAATCTTTAGCTAAGGTTATCGCAGCCGGCGGCAGTTATCATCATGCATGGCTGACTTTCCAGGAATACTTCGGCCATGTCTACAATGATCCAAAGAGATGGGGACTGCCTTTTGGTGCACTGCTTGGCGCATTGAAGGCACAGCTTGAACTTGGCGTTGCGGCAATTGGCGGCAAGGATTCAATGTCCGGCACCTTTGAAGATATTGATGTCCCGCCAACGCTGGTCTCCTTTGCGGTATCCACAGCTAAGGCAGATGCTGTTCTCTCTGATGAATGGAAAGGTGCTGGACACAACGTCTATGTGCTCAGACCTGAACAGGATGAGAATGGCATACCGGATTTTGAAAGTGTACGGAATGTCTTCGATACCATGGAGAAGCTGATTGCGGATGGTAAAGTATTATCTGTATGGACACTGGAGAACGGCGGCATTGCCGAAGGTATCCTGAAGTGCGGCTTAGGCAATCAGGTCGGCTTTGAGATCAATCAAGATTTCAATGCGGATGAACTGTTTGAAAAGTGCTATGGTGCATTCATGTTTGAAACAGCGGAGATAATGAATGACCTGACCCTGTTAGGAAAGACACAGGAAAAGTATGTCCTGGATTATAATGACACGCATATTCCTTACTGCGAGATGCAGGAACTGTATGAAAACAAACTGCAGCCTGTTTATCCATATCTTTCTAAACTGAATGATAAGATTGCACCGATTACCTGCAGTGAAAAAGAAAACATGCATGCATCCTATCATGTTGCGAGACCGCATGTATTGATTCCAGTCTTCCCGGGAACGAACTGTGAATATGATACAGCCCGTGCCTTTGAAAGAGCTGGTGCAGAAGCAGAGATCTTCGTTGTCCGCAATCTGACATCGAAAGATATCGAAGAGAGCGCCAAGAATTTTGCCGAATCAATCAAGCGTTCCCAGATCATTGCTGTACCAGGTGGATTCTCCGGCGGTGATGAACCGGAAGGTTCCGCTAAATTCATTACGGCATTCTTCCGCAATCCAGCAGTCAAGAAAGAAGTCACGGATCTCTTAGACAACAGAGAAGGTCTGATGCTTGGTATCTGCAATGGCTTCCAGGCATTGATCAAGTTAGGCCTTGTCCCATACGGCAAGATCATTGATACAGATGAGCACTGTCCGACATTGACCTTCAACACCATCGGCAGACATCAGTCCATGCTGGTACGTACACGGATCTCTTCTGTGAAATCCCCATGGTTGAAGTATGCGGATACAGGAGATGTCTATGATGTTGCTATCTCACATGGCGAAGGCAGATTCGTTGCAGAGCCGGAAGTTATGAAGCAGATGATCGACAATGGTCAGATTGCAGCACAGTATGTTGATCTGAACAATGATCCAACCGACAATGTCCGTTTCAATCCAAACAATTCCTACGATGCAGTGGAAGCAGTCCTTTCACCGGATGGCAGGATCTTAGGCAAGATGGGACATTCTGAAAGAAGCGGGAAAGACTTATACCGCAACATCCCGGATCTGAAGACAGAAGAATTCATCTTCCAGGGTGCAGTTGATTATTTCAAGTAAACAGCAGAGCGGGAAACCGCTCTTTTGTTTTCCAACATTCTGTACGATAATAAAACAATGATAGAACTTCCAGAGAAATATAAAAACGAGATCAGAGAACTGCTTGGTGATGAATATGATGCTTACATTGCGTCATTCAATACACCAAGCTTTCATGGTCTGCGGGTCAATACAAATAAGATCTCTGTGGAAGATTTCCTGAAGCAGTTCCCGTATGAACTGGAACCGATTTCCTGGACAACAGACGGCTTCTATTATCAGGAAGCAGATCCTGTCTCCAAGCATCCGTATTATTATGCAGGTCTGTACTACATTCAGGAACCAAGTGCGATGCTGCCGGCAGAGACACTGCCGATTGAACCATACGATAAAGTACTTGATGTCTGTGCTGCTCCTGGCGGCAAGAGTACAAAGCTTGCCGTGAAGCTTCATGATACTGGTGTATTGTTTGCCAATGATATCAGTGTTTCAAGAAGCCAGGCACTCTTAAAGAACATCGAACGTTTTGGGGTGAAGAATGCATTTGTCATGGCTGAAGATTCCAATAAGTTCAAGACACATTTCCCACAGTACTTTGATAAGATCCTGATTGATGCGCCGTGTTCTGGGGAAGGCATGTTCCGCAAAGAGAACAGTCTGATCCGGTCCTGGGTGGAAAGAGATTCTGATTATTATGCGCCGATCCAGAAAGGGATCATGAAGAACTGCCTGGGAATGCTGAAGGACGGCGGATGCATTGTCTACTCGACCTGCACCTTTTCACCGAAGGAAGATGAAGAGATCATTCAGTATGCACTCTCATTGGAACCATCTCTGCGTGTTGTGCCGGTGAAGTATCAGGAAGGATTTGTGCAGAATCAATATGGAACGAAGCTCTTCCCGCACCGCATTCATGGCGAAGGACATTTTGTCTGTCTGCTGCAGAAAGGTGAAAAGAGATCACAGCAGAAAAGTTCTGTTCCGTATGACTATCATGTATCACCAATCCATATGCAGCTGTATGACGGCAGTGAAACGGTGATGAATGACAGGCACTACTTTATTCCTGACTGCGGGGTGGATACGAAGGGATTACGGATCCTGCGCTCCGGTCTGCTGCTGGGAGAAGAGAAAAAAGAGCGCTTTGAATTTGACGGCGCTCTTGCAATGGCAATGAAGGAAAGAGAAGCGGAGAATGTGCTGAACTTTTCCAAGGATGATGAAAGAGTCATCCGCTATCTCAAAGGAGAGACACTGGATATCACGGATATGCATGTCAATGATGGGTATGCATTGACATGCATATCCGTGA
>LAHS01000039.1_pt1 | contig 27492 bp, 16 predicted proteins | sample 329651 | NCBI WGS metagenome assembly LAHS01 (sample SAMN03275699, study PRJNA271635) | activated sludge metagenome | isolation source: sample C-1 Sludge from hydrolytic chamber (first chamber) of Anaerobic... | reverse complement strand
CGTTACTTTATCACACGATTTATCGGATGAACCAAAAAAATTGCTTCAGCTTGAATCAATTGAAGAGCTTGTTTCAGGGAAAATCGGAGGAAGAGATTCCGAACAGCATCTACAAGATTTGGGAGGACTATATTGATACGAAGCGACAATTGGGAAAAGTCGGTTCTGCCCGCACTGGGAAAGATATCTATAAGCGCTTTGTTAAGTACATGGGGAATAATGTTTCTTTCGAAGACATCAACCATCACTTCCTATTGAAATGGATAGCTCTTATGAAGAAAGATGGTTTGAGCTCTACTTCATGTGCCATCTCTCTTCGTACGTTCCGCACGATTGTTAATATCTGCATAACAGAAGGTTTTGTGATTGGCAATACCAAGGATATGTTTAAGGATACAGACTACAATAAGTCAGGGAGTCGCAAACATGAGTTTTTGGATGTTGATGCGATGAGAGAGCTGTATAAATTCTGGGAGAAAGAAGATATTGCCGATGAGGATGGGAAACAACTTTTTTATCCGAAGAGAAAGTATGCCATATTCCGTGATCTCGGCTTGTTCCTTTTCATGTACCTTGGCGACGGTCAGAATCTTGCAGATACTTTGAGGTTGACTTATGATGAATGGTATTTCGCCACTCATGGAAAGCAAATGAGATTTTATCGCAATAAGACCAAAGATCGAAATGAAAGTGCCAGTGAGGTGATATTTCCAGTCACAGAGGAGATGCAGAAGATCCTTAACAAATATGCTAACGAGCCTAAACCAGGTGCAAGGGTGTTTCCCATCATGAAAGAGTTTATCACGCCCGAGCAGGAGTTTCAGGTCATCCAACGCTATAATAAGTACATCCGAAAGCATATGGCCATTGTTTCAGATTTGATGGGGATGGAGCAAAGACCTTCCTCCACCTGGGCGCGTCACAGTTTTGCCACCAACCTGAACAACTCGGGTAAGGTGCCATACAAATACATCAGCGACAGCATGGGACACAGTAGCAGCGGTGATATTACATCTAATTATATAGGAGCCTACCCTTTGAAGAAGATGTTGGAGTTCAACTGGTATCTACTTCATGATGCCTCAGAGAGCACTAACCCTCATGCCGACAAACAGGAACTGATTTCCATTTTGAAGAGCATGAGCGAAGAGGAACGCAGGGAACTGTTAGCGTCAATTTAATCTCTAACTCCATATAATAACTTTATGCAAAAAAACAACTCAGAGAGTTGGACGTAAGATAGGAAGTAACTATCTTTACACCAAAAATATCAAATAAATATGGCTTTACCCGTCAATATAGAAGACTTGCTACGTAAGCGCAAGGTAGAAGACAACCGTGTCGAGTTCAAACGTGGTTGGAATCCTGACGACATTTATCACAGCATCTCTGCTTTTGCCAACGATATCGACAATCTGGGCGGAGGCTACATCTTAGTGGGAGTTGACCAAGATGAGAATGGTCTGGCCAAGCGCCCCGTTGTCGGAATTCCTGTGGAGAAACAGGATAGGATACAAAAGGAAATGGTAGCCTACAATAATATGATCCAGCCTTACTATCTCCCTCGCACATCCTTTGAGAAAGTGGATGATGCTGATGTGCTTGTCATATGGGTACCTTCAGGCATCAACCGCCCGTATGCTGTCCCGGCCAATGTCACGTCTAAAACAAAGAAAATGACTTACTATGTGCGAAGTGGATCCAGTAGTATTGTGGCTAAGGGTGAGGTGCATGATGAGCTGATGTCGCTGGCCACTCATACACCTTATGATGAGCGTCCAAATCCCAACATTAAGATAGAAGACATCTCCATTGTTTTGTTGCACGATTATCTGACAAAAGCAGAAAGCCGCCTTCTGCAGTCTCTATACTCTCAGCCGTTGGAGGTCACACTTGATCAGATGGATCTTTACACTGGACCTACGGAGAACCGTATGCTTAAAAATGTCGCTGCTATGATGTTTTCGGAGCATCCAGAGAAGTTCTTTCCATATTCGCAGTCTGAGATAGTTATTTTTCCTAATGGCAGAATGAATGAGCCCGACAACTTCAGTGAGACGATTCTTCACGGCAGTGTCCCGCAACTTATCAACAACACATTATCTTATCTGAAGAGCAATGTCATTCGAGAGTTTGTGGTGAAACTGCCGGATCGACCTGAAAGTCTTCGCTACTATAACTACCCAATTCCTGCCTTGGAAGAAGCTATAACCAATTCATGGTATCACAGGGATTACACCCAGTATGAGCCCGTTACCGTGACGATAGAACCGGATGGCATTACCATTACCAGCATTCCGGGGCCCGACCGTTCTATCTCGTTAGAGGCTATTAAGGAGGGACAGATGTTCCGCTCACGCCGCTACCGGAATCGTCGATTGGGCGATTTTCTGAAAGAACTGGATCTGACAGAAGGTCGTTCTACCGGCATCCCTACTATTCAATCAGCATTAAAAGACAATGGATCTCCTAAGGCGGAATTTTTGACAGATGACCTTCGTAGCTTTACGGAAGTGTTTATACCTGTTCATAAGAATATAGTAGCCAGCCAAAATGAGCCTCAAAATGAGCCTCAAAATGAGCCTCAAAATGAGCCTCAAAAATTGACCCTGCTGCAAATAGAAATTCTAAAACTCATAAAGAATAATCCGCAAATAACCAGGACTCAAATAGCAGATAAGACAAATAAAGGACTGGCAACCGTCAAGCGTGCCATTAAGGGCCTCAGTAAATTAAGATATGAAGGACCCTCTAAAGGCGGTCACTGGGTGATAGATGATTGAGATATACCAAATTTCGAGATAAGCGTATGAGTGAAATGCCGATGGACAATTTAGCAGCGGAAGAGAAGCTCCTTTTAGAATGGAAGGATGACAATGCAGCTGTGTATTACGAGTTCAAGCAGAGCTTGGAAAAGAAACTTGCACAGCCTTATCATCAGATATTATTGGACATGGGAGATGGTAATGCGGGGGCCTTGCAGTATGTCAGTCTCAATTTGGGGACAATTTTGTCTAAAGATGGTTTTGACTTTGACAAGCTATATTCCAAGGCGGTAGAAAACAATGATGTGCCGTCCTACTGCCTGTGCTGCTATATTCTTTTTGATGAGGGTGCTGATAAACTTCTCCAAGCTGCCATAGCAAAGACTAAGGATCCAGGAGCCAGAGAAGTAGTGAGTGGCATATGGAAGTACAGGAGGTTTTGCCGACAGAGCCAAAAACGAGAAACGGAGAATATAACAACAGACGAACTGAACCTACTGGCACTTCGTCGCTGGCACTACGACCATCAGGAAGAATACGCAGAGTTTCTTTCCTTGTTCCAGAAATCATACGATGGTGACATGACTTTCATCCAGAACAACTTTTTCTTCCTCATGGAGATACTTTCTTTCAATGGAATAAGAGGAATGGTAAAAATAGTGTCCGGTTTTTTCCCCGGCAATAAGCACCACGTGCAAAGTCTGATGGATTCTGAGGAGAATCCGCTGAGAGGTCGCTTGTCAGAAATGCTTGACTCAACACTTAACAATGATGCCGTCCGTGAACGGTTGCTTCACAAGAATCCCTACCTGCTCAGCCTTTATTATTGGATCGTATTCGACAATGGCTTCCTTCATGCTGCCGACCTCATCTCTCACACATTCTTGAAAGCAGACAGCCCTTATTGGGAAAAGATTATAGGAAGGCGGTGTGTGGAGGCACTAATAGGCGCAAGCATCCTCAAAGGACAATATTCTAAAGGCCAGTGGAAAGAGTTCTGTAAGCAGTTGAAGAAAGGTGATGTCAAAAAAGTCATTGACGATGCCTTGCGTGAGGTGAAAGGACGTAGAGGAAGAAAAAGTAAGGTTGTTCTTATAGAAGAAATGTTGCCTACTGAAAACGTTTCTGCCTTGACTGTCGAGATTGAAAAGATCTTGTCCGAGTGGAAACACTTGGAGGGCACAGACGTTATTCTTCCATATATCTTTGCTGCATTGGTCAGAAGCAATCTGGCTAATAAAGGTCACAACTACCGTACTTTTCATGCTGCCATGCAAGAGAAATTTCCGAGCCACAATATTAGCAATGGCTTCAATTGGGCTGAGGCTGTTTATAATGCACTTATTTCCGAAGGAGCGGGAAATGTCGATATTACCGAATCGCAGATCCAGCGCGGCAAGAAGCACGTGACTGACATCAAGCTTCGGCTGCTCTCAGCGGTCAATCCCAATATCGAATAATAATACAAGGATGCTCATATAGGGCATCCTTTTTTTATGCTTATTAAATAGGACTGTTAAATTCCTACCTTTATTCGTTAATTCCACCTTGGCAGAATTCGCGTTGATTTTCGCCAAGGCAGCATCCTGTGGTATTGTGTTATCTTTGCCACGTGAAATCTTAATATCAGATTAAATGCACGGTAATTTCGTAATGCTTCAGGTGGATGACCTCCGAAAGGTTATCACTGAGATTGTAGAAGAGGTCTGCGCAAAGCGCGGCCTGAATGAAAAGCCTTCCGTAGAAGAAGGCGAGTGGCTAACCCGTGAAGAGGTGTGCGACATGCTGCATATCACTTACACGACCCTCTGGCGAAAGGAAAATGAAGGAATGATCAAAAAGCACAAGATCGGCCGACGTAACCTTTATTCCAAGAAGGCAGTAATGCAGATGCTGTCTTCTGCTTTGGAAGATGGTAGTAGAGATGGTGTGCAAGGAGGATCCGTATGAAAGAATCCTACATGACTCATAAGGAAAATGGGCAGCCAGACTTCCTTTTCCTTATCAATGCCGAGATAGAAAAGGTGGAATCAACAATGAGGGGTCCGTTTGCCGATACGCCTGCGCCATGTTTTGAGCTTCCAGTGTCGTTGCCGGCACCTTCTGACAAGCCTAGGAAACATCCGCATCTGAAGGCATCGACTTTTACGGATTTGTCCATCTCTGTTGATTTGCTGTCGCGACCTGTCCGGGATTACATCCGGACTGTGACGGAGTCGTATGGATGTTCACAAGACTTTGTCACCGCTATATGTTTGATAACCGCCGGAATTGCGGCTGGAAAAAAAGAGCAACTTGTCACCAATCCGTATACCAACTATCCCTGCGACTTTGTCTGCCTGGTCGGGAAACCAAGCAGCAACAAAACAGGACCATTGAAGGAAGTCACAAGTCCGCTTTGGGAAAACGATAAGGCAAGTTATGCCAAGTATGTTGAAGCAAAAAAGGCCTACGACCAGAATAATGGGGAAAACAAAAGCATCAGCGTTGAACAACCTGTCTTTCATCAGCATATTGCTGGTGACAGCTCTCCAGAGTCTCGTAATATGTTGTTGGCGCAAGGTGATATGATTCTCATAGCAGCTGACGAACTGAAGTCCTTTATTGATTCTTTTGGACGTTACGCCAAAGGCGGAAATGGCTCAGGGAGCGAAGTATCGCAATTGCTGTCCATTTGGTCCAACGTCAGCTTCACCATCAACAGGAAAACGGAAGAAGCCAGACTTGTTGACAATCCTGCAATGAGCATCATAGGTGGCATTCAACCTGCGCTCCTCTGCAAGACATTTGGAACTGATGCGCTTATGGACTCGGGCTTTACACAACGTTTCCTCTTCGTCTATCCCGAAAAGACGACGTTCATCAAAAGGTGTGACCGCAAGCGGATGACACAAGAGACACGCTCGGGATGGGCTGACATCATAGACAGACTGCTCTGTATGAATCCACAAACATTTCAGCTGTCTCATGAGGCTGAAAGAATTTATGCAGACTATGCGGATGCAACGGACATACAGGCCGATGCAGAAGAGGATGATTATATAAGTACAGTCAGGCAAAAGATGAACATCCATGTATTGCGCCTGGCTATCATGTCTCATCTGTTGTCCGACCATTGGGATGAACCGGTAATTACAGGAGAAGCGATGACTTTTGCCATTAGTGTTTCCGATTATTTTACTCGGATTCATATTGAGCGCATCTATCCGTTGCTGAGAGGCACAGCGAGACTTCCCCAGGTGATGACCAATGGTGATCTGCTTCGGGCAGTGAACCGGCAGTTCAAAGTAAAGTCACAGAACTCTCTTGCAGACGCTCTCGGTGTTTCGCAGCAGTATATCAACAAGACACTGAAAGAATCGTAAGGTTGTAGTTGTACGAAGGCAAAAACCGCTAAGTATCAACAAATTAAATCTACAACAGTTATACATCCTGCCGTATCGGACTTCATCCATATTGCATGGTGTTGGTGGTTGTACCCTTGTTGTAACACCAAGAAGCTTATTTCCAGGACTTTGAGGCAACCTACAACTACAAAAACGACAATAAAAAACAGAAAACAATGAAAAGTATATTCGATACCCCAATCAGTTGCTATCGTAACGTAAAGGACAATGTCGGCACAGTAACTACTCTGCGCGACTTCCTCTTTTGCGACCAATACATGGAGCGGATAAAAAATATTCGCACTCTTGCTGACGAGGCGCGGCAAAAGAGCCTGAAAACAGAGCTGCCACAGGCAACGATTTCAGGTACATTTGCTCCAACGCGCAAGGCGGAGAACCTTGTGACCCACTCCAGACTGCTTTGTGTCGACATCGACAAGCAGGATAATAACGATACGGGGTGGCTCGATGATCTAAAATATGAATGGTGTCACATTCCTCAGATACTCTATGCCGCCCGCAGTGTACGTGGAGAAGGTTGGTTCGTCATTTTTCGCATTGATCAACCTGAGAAACACAAGGAGCATTTCGAAGCTCTGCGCCGTGATTTCGCTCACGAGGGCATTGTCATAGATCGTGCATGTAAGGACGTTTGTCGGATGCGTACCATCTCATTCGACCCGGAGCCCTATGTGAATGAGAAGGCAATCGTATACAATAAGGTGCACGCTGAGCCTAAGCCTATTTGCCGTGTTCCGTATAGCGTAAACGATGAACTTGAGCGGATTGAACGTTGTTGCCGGGACATTGCAAACCGAGGTGTAGACATCACTGCCACCTATGACAACTGGTTTTATGTTGGCGCAGCCCTGGCATCACTGGGTGAGCGTGGGCGAAGTTTGTTTCATTTGGTCAGTTCACAGAGTACAAAATATAAACCGGCAGAGACGGATAATAAGTTCAACAACCTGTTGTGCAAAGTGACCCACATTTCAATTGGTACATTTTTCCATATCTGCTCGCAATATGGAATAAACTATAAGAAGGAATCAATATGAGCACAAACGTAGAAATACTCAGTTTCAGCAATACATTCTTCAAATATTTATGTTCATTCGCTTGGTTTGACACTGACAAACAGAATGCCCTGATGAAACGGTATCATATTGGCAGCACTGAACAAGGCGAGCAAGTGGGACAGCCAATATTCTGGCATGTTAATGATGAACAAAAGATAGTCAACGGGCATATTGTCACAATGGATGGTAATACAGGTAAGATATATGATGAAGGATGGTACTATCAAGACGGGAGGATGACGTGCCTTTTCGGAGAGCACCTGTTGCCAATTGCCACTGAGCGGACGGTGGCATTGGTAAAGGATGAGATGACTGCAGTTGTCATGAGTTGCTTCCCGACGCCTTACATCTGGCTGGCGACAGGGAAAGCTGATGTCACTTCCGGGGATTTGGAAGCTCTTAAAGGTCGGGCCGTGGTAGCATTTCCCGACAAGGGAGAATATGACCGATGGCGTGAACTCCAGCAGTCCATTTCCAATCTACGGTTCTATGTCTCCGATGTGATGGAAAGAACACAAGTTGGCGGTCACACAATAGCGCAAATGGTATTAAGTCAGCAACTTCATTGTCATTCACCAGCAACGGAAAGGGGATGCCGCCAATGTCATTTCTCGCATGAAGGTATCAATGGCACTTTTTGCAACCGATTACACCGGTACGTTGAGCATGGGAAGGGCGAATGCAACTATGAGATGGTGATAGATGAAAAGTCTATGTGTGCATCAGTTACTCAGAGCCAGGAATTTGGCGCAGCCAAAAATCCCATAACATAATATGGACTTTTAGATTCACTACGCTCCCTTAAAAAGTCCCATTATGCTCTCCGAGGGTATGCCTCCATGAAGTATTGCCTGCTCAAACTGTCTTCAGCAGAGAGCTGTCTGAGAGGGAGTGACTCTCTCCCTCAACCCTCCACTCATATTTCACCCGATACCCGAAAGCCATAAAAAGCCCCTAATATAAAGCCCAATCAACCCCCAAAGAATATCATCATGAGCAAAGTAAAAGACAGTATTCCACGTGCCGCCATCCATGTCGGTGTACCGGCAAAGTCATTTGCTGCTGCGGAAGGCTATGAGCCGGAACGCCGTGGCTGGGAAGAGAAAACCTATCGGATAAAGAATAAGGACACTAACAACCACTACGATTTCTCGCGCAAACATCTTAACTTCGAGATTAACGGCAAAGGAGAAATAGTACCACTTTGTTCGAATCCTGTGCCACTTCATGAACGTATCAAGCAGCGACTTGACCAACTTGGTTTCAAACCCTACAAAGACAAATGCGATCCCAGTAGCAACTCTGACAATAGCCCAAACTGTACTGTTGGCATCATAGTTAGCGGAGATCACCAAGTGCTTACCCGGCTTGCATTCGATGACCAGGAGGTGGACTTCTCCCTCCAAAAGAGCAACGCCCATGTGGTGCTAAAACAAGGCATTAGGGAGTGGGCTATGGACACCTACCAATGGGCATGCCATCGATGGGGTGCTGAGAATGTCATCGCCTTTGATGTTCATCTGGACGAGACCACTCCGCATATTCACATCCAGACAATCCCGGTAGCAAAGGTCAAGACAAGAGGGCGGGCTTCTGTCAAGTATGTGCATAAGAATGACAAGGCGAAACTTCTTTCCCACAAGGAGTGGAAGAAGCTGCCTGAAGACGTCCGCAACGACTTCAAAAAGACAGTAGTCGAACGGAGAGAAAAAGAGTGTGTGTCATATGCCCGTGTGTGGGGTGAGAACAAGTATGCCGTAGGCCACACTTACCATCAAATGCACACCGATTATTATAACGAGGTTGGCAGTAAGTATGGTTTGGAGCGCGGCGAGGACATTTCCATGTTGCCAGCAGAGGAGCAGCGTGGCCGCATTCATAAGAACAAGGCGATACTGGAGGCTGAACGTCAGGCGAAGGAGGTAATCGCTAAGTCAGAAGCGGACAAGGAACAGCTGACGATTCAGAAGAGCAGCCTCGAGGATGAGGTGCGGCAGACGCTGCAGAAGAAGGAATTTCTTGACAGTAAGATTACGCTGCTGATGAATTATGCGGATAAACTGAACATTAAGAAGGAGGACCTGAATGTTCCTGCACTCAAAACTATTGAGATAGTTGCCGATGCCATCAAAGCAATAAATGGAGAACTGGACATTGCCGTTCCTACTTTTAGACAGAAGGAATGGAGAGCAATGCGAAAGTCTGCAATAAAGTCAATCCTTACAAATATGCAGGATGAAATCTTCAAAACTCAGGAGCTCAAAGAAAAAGAGATCCTTGAGCTGGGCCGCTCGATATACAAAAGTGCGATAAAGAAGACTTCAGAGTTGATCAAGCAGAATAAAATGCTGCATGCTGAAAACGATAGCAAACAGAAAGAAAACGAGGAACTGAAAGCGGAAAATGACAAACTGAGGATGAAGATATCCAGGATGGACGAAAATGCCATCAGCAATCTTCGAAACCAGAAAAATAACGAAATTCAAGGATTACAGAACAAGCTTACCGAATCCATAAGAACTGCATCTTACTATGAAGTCATGGCGGAACGAGAGAAAAAACGCGCCGATAATGCCGAAGGACTGATTAACGATGTGTTCTCCATTCCTAAAATCAAAGAAATATGGAATATCCAACAGAATATCAGAAACTTTGAACGGCAACTCACAACATGGATCAATAATGCCCTTGATGCCATCATGGCTTTTGCCCGATTGCATCTTAGCATCTTCACGCCAGAACAAGAGAAGCATATCGCCTACGGCATCCTCGCTGAGGCAGTCAGGTGCAACCTTGATCCGACGGTCGAAATACAACGCAAGGAGGCAGCCCACAGTCTCTTGGACAAGATGGACTGGACGGGAACAGGGATAACGGAAGGCATGTACAATCTTGCCAGCTTACGTACCCGCCAGCTCTGCGAGGAGATGACCGTCGCTAAAGAGTTGGTAAAGGAACTGTATCTCATGGCTGGGGGCAGAGGCGGAATTGGTTCATGTGGCGGGGATTCCAATGGTGAGCTTACCAATTGGGATGGCACAAAGAAGAGAACCGGCTGGGGAGTATCCTGATATAACGGTGTTTGTCGGCAAATATCACATTGAGCTGCGGAGTGAATCCTAGTAACTCAATGTGTTATTTGCTAGTTCAACCATGAGATTGTCAATGATGTTTTACGTGTTCTGTAATTGTGGTTGTTTTCCTCTATTTCATTAATTAATACATCGATCGTATTAGCTTGCTTGTTTGCACCTTTATAAATTTTGATTTTGCACTGCTCTTTGCAAGATCCTTTGACATAAAATATGTTTGAAGCATATAATCATATTTGAAATCAGCGTCCAATTTAACAGCGACAAATGTCGTTATATGCGCATCGTCTAAACCGTCTACACCTCCCCAAGTGTAAGCTTGTACCTCTTCAGGAGAAAAGATATATCTCTCCTTTAAGTAATCGAGAATCTCGTCTTCATTTGAAGGACTTGATAGCGCCATTACTATATACAGTTTGTTATCTTTAAAACCATAGGCCAGTGAGTTGGCGCACCCTATTTTCTCATATACGACCATATAATTTCCGTCCACTTCTTTTTCTAATACAGGTGTCTCCTTCACCTTAGATTTCAGCATGGCTAAACTTATGCCCCAATCTGTTACAATATCGAAAGCTTTATATCTGCCTCCAACGACAACTTTAGCCTTAGCGCCATTGATACTATATGATGTCTCGCCCACATGAAAGGCGTGAAGATACCCTTTCTGTGAGACATAGGCAACGAATTTGTTGTCAACACTTACACCCGTTCCTACTTTCACAGAATCTCCTGCATACATAAACTGATTTGACAGTGAAGGCTCATCATCACTGTCGCTTCCGCTGCAAGCAGATAAAGTCACAACTGCGGCAAAAACTGCCATTGCATAAATAAGTTTTTTCATACGATAAGGTTTAAATGATAATTTGCCGCAAAGATAACACCCATCTGTTCCCCCTATGCGGACACGTCCAATTATTTTCGAAAAATACAAAAAAGATGGATGCGTCCGCATAGGACGAACATAAAAGCCTTATCTTTGCACATAAGTAAAAATGAAAGTATCATGCCAAACACCAAGAACTATTCCACCCGTTTGCGTGTCCTCGATCAGTGCCTGCGCAGCGGACACGCCTATTCAGGTAAAGAGCTTACAGAGTTCATCAACCGGGAGCTGGAGTTGCGTGGCGAGCCGACCATCACCTCACGCACCACGCTGATGGACGACCTGCTCAACATCGAGAACGAGTACCACACCAACATTATCCGCAAGAAGCACGGGCGGCAGACCACCTATCAGTATGAGGATCCCAACTTCTCCATCTTCTCCACCGAGCTCTCTGAGGACGACCTTCTGCATCTCTCCCAAGCCCTGGACATCCTCAAGCGCTTCGACGGCATGCCGGAGGCCGACTGGGTGACAGAGCTCAGCGCCCGCCTCAACCTCTGCATGAGTAATCATAAAGAAGTGCGCGCCGCTGTCGGATTCGAGTCGTCCATGTATAATAAAGGGATGGGGCACTTCACCCCACTATTCAACGCCATCCGCAAGAAGACCACTGTGGAGCTGCGCTATCAGAGTTTCCGGATGGCAGAGCCCCAAACGCTCATTGTCCACCCCTACTATCTCAAGCAGTACAACAACCGCTGGTTCCTTTTCTGCTGCACCGGTGACTACACCAATATCAGCAATTATCCTCTTGACCGCATACTAAACATAAGACTTGCCAACGTACCTTATCGTGAAAGCAATATCAACTTTGATGAATACTTCGAGGATGTCCTTGGCGTAACTAAACGTGAAGGTCAAAAGCCAGAAAAGATACTATTGAAGTTTCCGAAGAGCGAATATCCATACGTTGCAACTAAACCTTGGCATGGTAGCCAAAAGAAAGTTGCAGAGGACGAGATATCAGTAACCATAGAACTTGATGTCGTAGTCAATTATGAACTGGAGCAAAAGATTCTTTCTTGGGGAGACTATATTGAAGTCCTTCAACCATTATCATTAAGAGAGAAAATAAAAAGCAGGCTAATTGCATGTAAGAATATATATGATTAGCCGTGTTCGTCAATAAAAGACAATCTTTCTTTTGTAAATAATCATATTATCAGAAAAAATATTAAATTTGCAGTTGCTACTCAATAGTCTGAACAAGACAATGGACAAGACTCTGTCCAAATCAAAAAAGATTAGCACTAAAAACTATCATTAGAATATATGCCACACCAGTTATACGATAGTATTCTAAAACATCGTGGCTTGACAAAGCCTACAAACCCTATCTGGAAGATGAATATCAGTCCGGAAGAGCAATCAGCTCTTGCTGAAACTTTGCACAATGCTTATATGTGTGGAGAATTAGATCAGTATGACAAAGAAGCCGCTCTATATTATGCAGTTTGGTGGCAGCGCACATATTCAGGAGGTAATCCTTCCAGTGAGATGATAGCAGAAAGTGCGGGTATTCCCCCCGAAGAAAGTAACACTCTATATAAATCAGCACGTAAGGCAATGCGTGTTTGGGGATTCAAACCCATTCATGATACCCGATACCACTTTTTCCGTTCTTTACTCCTGCAAGGAGGTTTACCAATAAACCATGTCGTAAATAATAAGGGTAACTTCAACAACTATTCAGTATTCTTGAAGTCTCTTGTCAAAGACATGAGTAATCTCAATACTGAATTTACAGCAGATATTGTACCTAAATTAAGTTGCGTATCATATCTGCCAAAATCTTTCTGTAATAATAGTATTTATGAGATAAGCGTCCAGATAGCTCATGCCATTATAGAGGACCGCGAAGACTTATTACCATACGATTCAAGTAAGCAAGGCGAATTGAAAGATTTAACTTCTTCTCTTCGGCGAACTGCAAAGCAAGCCCAGAAGGAAAGAAGCAGGAAGCCGTTGTCTTTCACATGGGAACTGGTAATAGAAAATGGCATACTTACCATGAACTATTACCTCAACAACATAGCCAACATAGGCTCTGATATGGTTCAGGGGCTTAGTCCAAAAGAATGCTTCTCTTTCGATGTATTCATTTCAACACAATACATTGCAACTTACAAGAGAGTCTCTTTAGAGATTGATGATTATGGGCACGCTCATGGTGTATACCATAGAATGACTTTTAATCAACGTCATTTCAGATGGAACGGAGAGTCATACATAGAATTGAAAATTATTCCTAATGAAGGAGACAGTTTATGTGCAAATGCATTAAATTGCTATCCTCCAGATTTTTCCACACCTCAACAATTCCAAAAGATAAATGATTGCTATGTCCAACAGCACGGTCGCCAGTCAGAAGACAACATAGTAATTACAACCGAGGAGTGGAAAAGTGGAAAAGCTCTCCCTGAGATCATTTCTTTCAATGGTGGAAGCCTCCTTTGCTATAGTTTCAAGGATACCCTTGCACTTATTAATAATGTCACAGGAGAAGTAATTCATTTCAACAACACCTTTGCCAAATATTCTGCAGTATATGGCGGAATCTATATTCCATGGCTAGAAAGTAGCAATTATAAGTTGCTTAACAGAGTACCGGATATAGAAGTATATGATGAAAACAGCCAAAGAGTTGAAAGGAAGCTATACTCTGTCTCATTCAGAAAGGTAGGAAACCAGGAATGGGCACGTCTTAGCAGAAACGTTAATAGCCTGCCATTTGGATTGGTAGAATTTAAAATCAAATTCCCTGATGACCATGAAAAGATAGAACGGTTCTACAATATTGGGAATATGGCATTCTTTAGTTCAAAAGAAACTGTCAATTCTGCCGACATAGGATTTTTCAGTTCCCATGGAGAGGCTATAATACAAAATACTAGTGGCATTGATACGACCACAGTAGGGAATAATAATTGGAAGATCTCCAAAGACGGCAGTGCAAATATAGCACCTACTATCTCTTTCCAGATTCTTCATGAAGGAGATCCTGCTTTGCATCTGGACTTGCCAGCTCCATTTAAGGGAATTACCCTTGTTGACAGCTTAAACAAAGAAGTAAAGGAAGGCGATATTATATCTGCAGATAATCTTTATAGCTACCGTATAATATCACACGGCATCGCAAGCCCGGGAATCCGGATAAGCTATGTTAACGGCAATGGCGAAGAGGGGCGCGAGGCTATAACAGGCACTGTTGGCGACGGAATAACTCCTCTCAGCAATTTTGAAGAACAGATTCAAAGAATGTATGATCTATATGTAAATGATTATACTGACGAAAAGAACTTTGTCTCACTGACCGTCAATGGCAAGAGTGTAAAAATTCGTCGCTTTGCTTATTCAGCAAAAATTAGTGATGATGTTACGACCGTTGAGGTATGCGATGTTAACAATCAAGAGGAAGAAAACACTGTCAAATACAATGGCTCGATAAAAGCTATCAATTGTAACATAGAACAATCAGTTGAAAATATAGAAGTCATTACACTGGAGAGGACAGGCAATCACGCTTTTACCTTCCCAGAAGGTACTGATGGCAGTGACTGCATTATTTTCTCTGACAAGTTTGATGAGAGAAAAATTATTCCTCAACATATTTCTGTAAACACGAGTGCGAATTATTTCGAGCAGATTAAAAATATATGGCACGATTCTGAATGGAGTGAGAAACTCGACGAAGAGCAAATAGACAATGGAAATCATTGGCAAATGGCAATAAGATTTTTTGAAGTAGCGTCAGAATACAGACTGCCATTTAAGGCTATCCCATGCATTAATGAAATCATGGAAGAGCCTATAAGATTAGCCAAATTTATGTTCTCAATGTTTATTAATGGAAAACAAGGGCTTTTCGTATCAGAAGTGAACCGTTTGGAACAAGAGTATGCCATTGGAATACATTGGATTAGATCAGAGGAGTGGCAAGAAGCCTTTGCTTCATTCATATCTATCTATTCACAAGTTCCTGCTATATTGGGGATGCTGCTACCTAAGCTCACAGATTTCATCCGTGAGACATTGAATAGCACACTTGACTCTGATTATACAGACGTAGTGTTGTCATACATAATGGGGCAAGACATCGGGAATGCGACCAAATTATCGATACCAGAAATGCAGGAGCTTCGTTCTCGTTCTGTCGGTAAGACGGATGCCAATAATGACCTTCCCCGCTTGGAGATAACACTTCATGGAAGTTATTATACCGAACAGTCAAAACGGGGAATGACCTTTTACCAACTGACAATGATAAAAGCCCCAATCCGTATCGTTGAACATCTTCGCGGAATAGGTTCAGACTTATGGCATGACAATTCAGATGAAAATCTTAATATTCGTCGTGTGATAAACTTTTACCGCACTTATTTTACGACCGTATATTCTCAGATACTTGGGAGAATACTCAAATACACTAGCAAGAAAAGTAAATAATGGATTACGCTAAATTCTATAAGGACTCCAATAAGACACTTGTTGAATCACTGATTTCATTATGGGTACCAGGACTACAGGAAGAACAAAAATATATCAGAGAGCTTTTGCTTCATAAGGAGCCTCTGATAGCGCCTCCCGTGTTCCAGACTATTTTTCCATGGAAAAGTTCGTCTGAAACATTTGAACAGCATGCAACAAAATTACATCTGTTCAGTGAAAATTTTGTTAATTCTCTTGGAAGCATAGAGGATGGTGAATTTGCGTTTCCATTGACCCGAAAGCCATATACACATCAGACCGAAAGTTGGAAAGCACTTCTAAAGAAGAAAAAGACAATTGTTGTAACTGCCGGAACGGGCTCCGGAAAGACCGAATGTTTCATGTTGCCAGTATTGCAAGATCTTTTCCTACAAAAGCAAAATGAAGAAGGAGATGGAGTACAGGCCATATTTATCTATCCACTTAATGCGCTCATGAAAAACCAGCAAAAGCGTATTGATGCATGGTGCCGTGCTCTAAATCCAAAGATTACTTATGCCATCTACAACGGAGACACACCAGACAGTCTTTCAAAGAATAAAATAAAGGAAGAAGAAGCCTATCCTCAGCTTTTGTCAAGGAAACAAATCAGAAGTAATCCGCCACAGATATTGTTCACCAATCCTACAATGCTGAACTATATGCTTGTACGCCCTGAAGATCAGTCAATCCTAAAGCAATCCAAAGGTAAACTACGTTGGATACTTCTTGACGAGGCACATACATACAGTGGCTCATCTGCTGCAGAGCTTTCCCTTCAGATAAGACGAATACTCGATGCCTTTAATGTCACTGTTGATCAAGTAAACTTCGCCTTGACTTCTGCTACTTTGGGTGACCCGAATGACCCGAAGACAGGTGAAGCATTAAAAGAGTTCGTTGGACAAATAACTGGCAAATCAAAGGAAAATATAGAAATAATAGACGGTGAGCGTATCGTTCCAGAACTAAACGGAAATGTTGCGCAAAACGAGATTGACAAGATCAATGCCGAGTACGGTTCAAAAGCTACATTAAATGACGTTAAAGGACTGCGTAAGAAATTAAACAAAGTCTCGTTTTTGCCATTAAAAGAAATATGCCGCACTTTCAATAAGAAAATCACAAGAGAAGAAGGGCTGCAACTCGTCAATAGGCTTGGTAATAAAGTTCCCGGCATTAATGCTGATGGAACAAGCGGAGCATTGTTGCCAACACGTATACATCTTTTTGTAAGAAGTATCGGAGGCATGTATGCTTGCACAAACCCTAACTGTGCCACTCATAAGGCAGGAAAAATAAACCTTGGCTCATTAACCACATACCAGAACACGCTATGCCCATCGTGTAAAAAACCCTTGCTTGAAATAGCTACTTGTCCTCATTGTGGTGGCTTATTACTGATTGGAGAGCAGAACAAGGGCAAAGACGGAGGATTCCGACTTAGAGTTAATTCTGCCAAACTTGATAATGGCATATTCGATTATGTCTCGGATGACGATGACCTCGAAGATGATGAAAAGAAAGATAACCAACAGGACGACCATTATTCTTCTTTCATATTGGCAAAAGAGGAAAGGCCTTGTCCAAGGAATAATTCTAAAGAACAGTTCTTTGAACTTGACATAGATAAAAGTGTTTTTAAGGCTGCCAAGACTGAGACCAAGGATTCTTTTAAAGAATGCTATGTACAAACTCAACAGAATATTACGTCTGTTTGTCCCCATTGCGGAGAAAACATCTACTTTAGCAATCTGAAATATTTCCGTGCAAGTGCAACATTTCTCGGCAGACTGCTGGCTCCAATCATCTTGGAAAATGCTGAGCCATCAGCTAACAAGGATGATGTAGACATTTTGTATGAAGGAAGAAAGTATATCACTTTCACTGACAGCCGTCAAAACACTGCAAAGTCTGCAATGTCCTTAAATCAGGATGTAGAAAGAAATTGGATAAGGTCAGCGATATATCATAAGCTAAGCGAGATCAGGCTGCAAGACTTTAATCCAGAGGGCGGGTTGTCTCAGAAAGAACAAGAGACATATAATCAGTTAAAAATGATGCCTACACTTCCTGACATGTTACAGGATATGTTGGACAAACTGGAAATGAAACGTCAAGGACAATCTTATCCTAAGACCCAACCGGTGAGCTGGGATGAGATTGAGCGTTCACTAGAGAAAAGTGAAGACTTGAAACGTATGTTCAAGCACTTGGGAGAGGCAAGACTTGGAGGAGCAAAGTCAGGTCAGGACAACAATGCCTTAAATTATCTTCGTGCGTTATACGTTGACCAGTTCGGTTGGATACCTAAGCATTCTAACTCATTGGAGACTTTAGGACTAGTTAAAGTCGTGTATCCTCCACTTAAGAAGGCTAAAGCGCCTGATAAACTTGCAAGGGAAGGATTCTCTGATGATGACTGGCAAGCATTCTTGAAAATTTGTCTTGACTATTATATTCGAGGCAATCGTCACTATGCAATATCTGACAGTTTTAGTCAATTCCTGACCCAGACTAATTTTACCAAACCTATATATGCCTCCGACTCTCAGGCTCATTTCGGGAACAAGAAAGTCAGCAAGTGGCAAACTGTAACCCTTTCAGAGAAAGGTAAAGTCAAGGAACGTCAAAACAGACTAGTACTTCTTCTGTGCGCAGCTCTTGGAATAAATTCGACAGCTGAAATGACACAGGAGAATATAGATCTTGTTAATGGCATCTTAAAAGATGCATGGAATTTCTTGACACAGAATGTTCTGGAGATGACGGATACAGAGCACAAAGGCTTTATTCTTGATTTGATTGATAAGAATAAGGTTGCAGTCCAGATAATTGAGAAAGGTTACATCTGTCCTGTGGACAACGTATGCGTTGACACCTTGTTTAAAGGCTATAGTCCACGTATGGAAGGCTATCTCTCAAAAGCCAATTTTGAAAGATATAAAGTCCCAGAGGAGAATGCGGTAGAATATCCATATTTCCCTTATCCTAAGCGCATGAAGAAGGAAAGCGGGAAACTTGTTAGCGTAAGTGACGATGAAATATATGCGTGGATTAATGATAAACTTGCCAACTTAAAGGATCGTGGCCTGCTAAGTTCTGTCATCGTTAATGTTTATATGCTTCGACCTATTTTCATGGCAGGAGAGCATTCCGGACAGCAACAACGACAGATCCTTGATAAATATGAGGATGATTTTAACAAAGGCCATCTTAATATATTGTCTTGTTCAACGACTATGGAGATGGGCGTTGACCTTAAAGGAATAAGCGAGGTCGTCATGAACGACGTACCACCAAAGCCTGCAAACTATCTACAACGAGCTGGTCGTGCAGGACGACGCCAAGAGACTAAAGCTCTTGCGCTGACATTCTGTGCACCTAATCCGATAGGCATGTCCGCATGGAATCATCCAGGATGGTCTATGAGCCACATAACAGAGATGTCACGTGTCAGACTTGAGAGTATTCAGATAGTCCAAAGGCAAGTAAATGCATATATCTTTGCAAAGTATGTCGTTATGCAAGGTGGCATTAAAGTCAAGTCTAATATCGAACAGTTCTTTGGTGGAGAGCCATCTGTATGCGACAACTTCTGTAATACACTTGATGAGATTATAAATCATCAAGGGGATTATTCAGATTGGAACAAGGAGTATAATCGCCTTGTTTATGGGACTGTAATGTCTACTACTTCCCTTGAGGATGCTGCATACAAATGCAAGAAACAGATATTGTTCATAAAGAGGGATATTTATGAGCAGCGCGTTCAGGCTCTTGATAAAATAATTGAAGATACCGAAGAAGCGTCATTACGGCAGCGGATAGCAGTAGCCAACAGAAAGAAGGTTTTTGTGCAGACTTCACTAATTTCGTGGCTGGCAGAGAATAATTTCTTGCCATCCGCTGGCATACCTACTGGACTTGTAGAGTTTATACCAGAATTAAGTTGGCTGGGTAAGGAAAATGCCAAAATGCCAACGATGCATCTTAGCCAAGCCATTTCTGCCTATGCTCCGGGAAACAAAGTTGTAATCAACGAATGGTGTTATCAGCCTTCCGGCATAACAATGAAGACACGCTTTGATGCCACGAAGAAAAATGTCATTCAATATTGTGATCATTGCCATTACACCACTATAGTGTATGGACAACCACTAACTGAATGTCCTTCATGTCATCATGTCGGTACAATGCATGGCTTGAAAGACATGACTATTGGTACAAGCAACTTCACAGAGATAGTTGAGCCTTCTGGCTTTACTGTTGATTGGTCAAGCAAACCAACACGTGTTCTCAAGACTGCACGCTCTGCGAATTTCATCCAACCGATATTGCTGGAGATGGAGCCTTGGACAGAAAGCGATGATGTGAATGTTCTTTTCAAGATGAGACGTTCCACACCTAAGTCTGAAATTCTTTTCTATAATAAAGGCAAGGGCTATGGATATGCTTTATGTCCTTATTGTGGCAGGATGGAGGCTGAAGATGGCTTCGCTGGAGCTACGGGCGACAAGCAACCCTTAACTCCACATCGTCATCTTATTGCCGGAAAGGAATGCCAGGGAAATGACAACAGAGGAGCCAATATCAGGAGAAATGTTCTTCTCGTGGGGCGCTATCAGACAGATTTCGTTGAAATCAAGTTCTACGATAAGAAATATCATGAAGTAAAAGACCCAAGTACGCTATATTCTCTTGGAACTATTATCAGTAGGAAATTGACAGAAATACTTGGAATCAATGAAGGTGAAATAGATTTTGGCTATAACAAGAGTTATGACTCGATCTTCATCTATGACACAGCATTGGGCGGCTCTGGTTATTCTCCTTTACTTTTCGAGTATAAGGACGAAGTCTTTAAAGCTGCTTATGATGCTCTTGATGGATGTAACTGTGAAAAAGCATGTACAAATTGCCTGATTGACAGGAACACGCAATGGTTTATAAACTATCTTGACCGTCATAAAGCCCTTGAATGGTTAAACGCTGAGATGGAGGCTCAGGAAGTGCCTGATTACATAAGATCTGCATACGGTGATGCTGTCAAACTGGCTTCTGACATACATACCGAGCTGTATTATGTTCTTAGAGCTAACAATGTAGATTGCCTTATCATTTTCGCATCCAATAACTTAAATAACTGGAATCCTGAGCTTTTCCCGTTTGCACATAACGTAAAAGAACTCCAGGTTAATGGTGTAAAAGTAGATCTATGTATCAATGGTAAAGTTGATATCAACAGTCTATCATCTGACAGCATTACCACTATTATACCATTGCTGATGAATTTGAATATTTCCCAAACAGAGAGGAGTGGAAATGGAATTGCTCCATTACTGATGGTTAAGTTTAAGAATGGAAACCAGAAAATGTATTTCTGTGAGAACCATTATGACGAATACAATCAAGACTGGGGCTCTGGTCACGAGATTTATTCAACATCTATGTTCGTTGATGATATGCAGCTAAAGCCCGTAACTCCAATGGATATTGTTGGCAGCCTTCGCAATAGTGGGCATATTGTATTTGAGAGCTATGTTTCCAATGATGCCACAACAGGAAACCTGCTGGAAACAATCACGAACATTGATAGGGGTTCCTGGAATAAGATATGTAATGCTATCCCCAAAGGAGAAAATGTACAATTGACATATTCTGACCGTTATCTTAAAACACCTCTCGGGTGTATACTTCTTACCCAACTAGTTTATCAACTTAGGAAGAAGTTAGAATTTGAGCCAAGCAAGACAACAATAATGCTTCCTACAGGAATAATATCATCAGGTCTTGGCTATAATTCAGACACTGAGATCAATGATGATATTAAGCTTACTGACGATTTCCATTCATACAAAGAATGCGACAACTTCTTACGCATGTGCTTACAACGAATGTGCGGTATAGATTGTGAAATCATTCACGAGCGTCTGCCACATTACAGATCATTGACTATCAGTGGAAAGAACTTCGAATTAAGTATCCGTCCTGACGGTGGTATTGCATACGGATGGGCAGTGGACAACCGAACTAATCCAGACCTCACATTAAGTGATGTAAAAGATAATCCGAAACAAGACATTGACCTGTTTAACAAGGTAAGCAAGAGTGGAAGTATACTATATACTATAGCATATAAGAAGAAATAGAGAAAGATAAGTGCTTGTTGTTCAGTTTTTCTGCACAACAAACACTTTTCTGTTCACATGGTGCATTCTAGGAAATTGAATCGTTAAATAATGCTAACTGCTTTGTCTCCGCCACATCTTTGCGTGTTTTATATGATTTTATGTAATAGCGTGAAATTCAATGTGATAGATGAAAAAGAGGATTTTAATCTGAATTTCACGCGAATTTCACGGAAGGTATGAAAAAAGGAGTTACTTTGTCGTAACTCCTTGATTTTCAGTGTAGCGGGGGTGGGCCACGATCCCACGACCTCCGGATTATGAATCAAACAGAATAATATTTTGTGATTTTCTATAAAATTTATTTGGTTGTAAATCAACTATTTAGTAACTTTGTGATTGTTAAAGAAACATGGTGAAACCCCGTATCAAAACGCCTTTGTTTTCCCATTGTTTTCCCGTTTTCCAACGGTATAACAGTGAGTTACGAAGTCTGACGGAACGAATTTCTCCAAAATGTTTTCCCGATTTACTCACTAAATAGCTCCGGACTATGGAAATACAGAAACCCAACACGACCTACAAAACGGCACGCTACGGCTGCTGCACGTTCTCTTTGATCCTTGACAAGAGACATCCGAAGAAAGGCAAGGAGACCTTCCCTGTCGCCATGCGTTACACTATCAACCGCAAGTCATGGTACAACTATGTCGAGGGCGAGTATACAGAGGAATACTTTTCCAAGATTTGCAACTTGAACGCCAAGTCTGTGCGTTCTGAGCTCTATCCGAAGAAGGTGGAGTTTGACAGTCTTTTTGATAGCTATCGAAATGTTGTCGAACGGCTGGGCAAGAACTTGAGCCTTGAGAGAATCCGTTCCGTACTCACAGGCGTGGGTGTTGATGACGAAGCATCATTCATTGGGATATGGGAGAATATCATCCATAAGTTGAAGACAGAGAATGACGGAGCACGCTATACGACCGGCGAATCGTACGAGTGTGCGCTGAAGTCCTTCAAGAAGATTATGTGGAACAAGCCTGTTGAAGGATTCAAAATCGGTAAGGACGAGCTCGTGTATTGGAACGAGGGGATGAAGAATGGTGTGAAGGATAGAGATGGGCAACTCGTCGGCAAGTTGAGTGACACCACCCGTGGCATATACCTTCGTTCCTGCCGGGTAGTGTGGAATGAATGCGTGAAGAATGGCTATCTTGTCAATCAGGAATACCCTTTCTCCAATATACGAAAGAAAGATCTTGTGGCTATCCCTACGGGTAACCGCAGACGGGAACGTTATCTCACCGTCGATCAGATGACACAGTTATATAATGTGTTCGTCAACAAGAGCTATCCTAAAGAATGGACGAGCAGTTATACTGAGCGTGCCCACCGTTCGTTGGGTCTGTTTCTGATTCAATATCTTTGCAATGGTCTCAACTTGGTTGATGCAAGTGAACTGACCTACTCCCAATATTATTTCGACACGGGACGTCAGGCTTTTAAGTTCCGGCGCATCAAGACATCAGAACGCAGTGAGGGCGGGTCAGAAGTTGTCATTCCAATCATTCCTCCGTTACAACGCATCCTTGATGAGATTGCGGCAAAACCAGAACACAATGCGCTCGTGTTCCCATTCATTCTGATGGGAGCTTCCAATAAGGTGGAAAAGCGGAAACGGATATCACAGGAAAACTCCAACGTACAGGATAGGGTAATCAGAATCTGTGAGGATGTGCTTCATTGGGAGGTGCGTCCTTCTGGGACGTGGTGCCGCCACTCCTTTGCCACCAACCTGCGTAATGCCGGGGTTGACATCAACTACATTTCCGAGAGCATGGGACACTCAACGGCCAACAACTCCGTGACAGAGTTATACATAGAGCATTATCCCTTGGAGAAGCAGATGGAGTACAACTCTTTGTTGTTGAATATAGAAAGGGAAAAGAAAAACAACAAAGAAGAATTGCTAAGTCAACTATCAACCTTGTCGGCAGAAGAGTTAAGAGATTTGTTGGCTTCCGTGAAAAAGAATTAGCATGAAGAGGCTGAGATTCTAAGAATTTTATTAACTTTGCCAATAAAGAGGAAATATGCTTAGCAAGGACGAAATCATACAACTGCTTCATAGTGAAGAAACCTATCGTGTAGAAAGAACCGTGTCGACTGGCAACATGGACAAGTTCTGTGAGGCCATTTGTGCTTTTGCCAATGACTTACCAGACTCCCGTAAAAAGGGATATTTGCTCATCGGAGCTAATGATGATGGAGCGCTTAGCGGTTTGAAGGTGGATGATGCGCTTCTCAAGAAAATAGCTGGCATCCGCTCTGACGGAAACATTCTGCCTCTTCCGGTGATGAATGTTGATCGAGTGGAATTTCCTGATGGAGATTTGCTCGTGGCAGAAGTTTCACCGTCATTACTTCCTCCTGTACGCTATCGTGGCAGAATATTTGTGCGCATCGGCCCGCGTCGTGATATTGCCAGTGAGTCTGAAGAACGTCTGCTCACAGAACGACGCACTGCTTACATGGCAACCTTCGACGCAACACCCTGTATAGGCGCGACGCTGGATGATTTGGATCTTGATTTTATCCGTAATACTTATCTCCCTTCAGTCGTGGATCCAGAGGTTCTCGCAGAAGATCACAGAGACATCAAAGAGCAATTGGCTTCTATCCGACTCTATGATCGCACACACGATTGTCCTACATACGCTGCTATCATCCTCTTCGGCAACAATCCCCGCTACTACATGCCTGGCAACTACATACAGTTTGTGCGTTTTCACGGGAAAGAAAAGGGTGGCGAGGTGCTGAATGAGCGGCGCTTCCAAGGACCTCTGTTCAGAATGCTCCCCGAGTTGGAGGCTTTTGTCAAAGATGCCATTGTCACGCAGCGGCCTGTACCGGAGACTATGTTTCGTGAGCGTACCGTTGTCAACTATCCGCATGCAGCACTGAGGGAACTCTGCATGAACGCCAATATGCACCGCGATTACCAGTCGAACATGCCCATCCGTCTGTATCAGTTCGACGACCATATCGAAATCATGAATGCCGGTGGACTCTATGGAGAGGCTCGTCCTGAGAACTTCCCGATGGTGAACGACTATCGCAACCCCATCATCGCCGAAGCTATGAAGCAGATGAAGTATGTCAACATGTTCAATCAGGGCGTTAAGCGTGTGCAGAACCTCCTCAAACAAAATGGAAACAAAGAAGCCGACTTTGACGTCTCCAAACTTACCGTATTTTGTGTCAATGTATTCTCGAACGAAGAGAATGAGTCCCAAAACGACACCCAAAACGACACCCAAAACGACACCCAAAATCTTTCTTCCCTTCAGAAAGATATATTAGGGCTCATAAGCACAAATAATCAGATAACAGGAACCGAGTTGGCAAAAAAACTTGGCAAAAGCTTGACAACCATTCGTAGGGCAATTAGAGGAATTAGCTTCCTAAAATATGAAGGCCCATCTAAAGGTGGCCACTGGATAATAGATGAATAAAGAAAAACTCACAGACTAACATTTGTGACATTGTTAGTCTGTGAGTAATAACATTACAGCATCTTCTGCTGTCTACTTATTCTTGAACATCCTGACAAGCTCGTCGCCGTACTTCTCAAGGACAAACTCCAGGGCAGCGTTGGTGAAGGCGCGGCATCCGATCGTATTACGGGAACGGAACTTCAGCTCATCGAGTTTGACCTTCACCTTTCCTACCACCCATACGCTCATGCCATGCTCCTTGATGCCCGTGTATCTGTCGATGCCGGCCTCAAGGCATTGCAGGTCATCGGTGTGCGTGGCATTCCTGTCCTTGTGTGACGGTTCTGAAACAATAGGCGACTCTTCCGCCCCGCTTTTAACAGTCGCTGAGTCAACAGCCTTTGGATTCTTCGACATGAAATTCTTTTGTGCATTTCTCGTTGCCTCTTCCATGCTCTTGCCGGGAAGGGCGATACCTTTAGTTCTGCTCATGGTTCGGTGTTCTTAAAGATTGAATGATAAATCGTAATGTGTCGTACACGGCATGCTTCTGGTCATCCAGCAAGTCGTAGGTATTGACGCGTCGCATCTGGATGCGGTATCCGGCCCTCGGAGTAACGGTCCCGTGCTGTGCCAGGACACGCTCGTGCTCCATCCATGTCTTCCATTCGGCAGCAGTGCCGATACGTGTGTCCACCTTGTTGGGCACGAGAAACAGCCGGGCCTTCATCTGAGGGTTCAGCTCCCGCAGCTGTTGCAGCACGCCGATGAAGGTCTGCGTGGAGACCAGCGACTTCGTCTCGTACTCATACGGACAGACGATGGCGTCGGCATAGGCAAGCATGACGGCAAGTCCGTCATCCTTGATGTTACCCGGTGCGTCGAAGAGCACATAGCCGTCGAACTCCTGCGCGTTCTCCATCAGCTGCTGCATCGTTGCCGTGTCCGCGATGGGGAAGGACTGGATAGCATACGGCGGTTCCGTGCCGAACTGCTGTTCGTCGATCTGACGTTGCAATCTTGCCGACTGCTGCAAGTCCGTGTCGATGATGCAGACGTTCTTCTTCCAATAAACGAGATAGTTCGCCAGAAGAAGACATAGTGTTGACTTGCCCACGCCACCTTTCTGGTTGGCGAAGACGATAATTACATTGTTCGTGTGTTTCATGAGGTTTGGTTTTGCTCTCACACACTCACATGTGTGACAATGTGAGTGTGTGAGAATATTAGACATTATTTTCTTTTTCCCACAGGCATGCGCTCCCTTTGAAACCTGTCAAACTCCTTGCCCTTAGTCCCGTACCGGTTTACCATCCACCGGCCAAAGTCATGGTACGTCTCGCGGACCACCATGATGCTCCTGGCCTCCTTGAGGACAGAGTCTGCATAGTGAACCTTAGCCTCCGCCGCCAGTTTCTTGTCGATGGCTGCGGAATACTTCTCTCCGGCAAAGACCGCCATCAGTATGCTTACCGAAGCGACGCCAGCTACGAAGAAGAGAATTTTTATCATCCACCGGTCCGTGACAGTCTTGATCACATCGACCTTCTGGAGAGCGTTTGGAAGGTTCTCGACGGTCTTGTTGAAAGCCTTTATCTTCTCCTGGACATCTTCCGGTATCGCAACAGGAACGGTGGTAGGAATGCCCTCAATGGCATCTTTGAGGTCGTTGATGGCAGTTGTAAACTCGTTCAGCCGTCCCTCGACATACTCGTCGGCACGCCTGATGGTTTCTTCCGAGACCTTCGAGGCCGTGACCGGCTTTACGGTTGCTGGTGACGGGCCAATTTTCGGGACTGCGTTTCCCTTTCCCTGCTGGGAGCCGGAAGCACCAATCGCTATTGGCTGTGGAATACTGTTCTGTTTCGGGGCGTATTGCCCCTGTCTTTTACTACTCATGTTAACTTGTTTTTATGCACATCACGAGCGACTCGCAAAGTGCTGGTTAATAAATAATTATTATAAATTGTTATTTTGTTATTATGTGATAATGAGAGTATGAGACAATGTGAGTCTGTGAGTCTGTGACATCTCACATCGACATGCCGCTTGCCGCCAGCCTCTTCTCATCATCGCTCATGTCCTCCCACCGTTTTCCGCGTCTCCGTCTGTCGTTGGGAGGCGGTGAGGTGGAGTATGAGATGACTGCGTCGGTGTTGAACGAGAATGTCATCTGAACTGTG
>LAHS01004167.1_pt1 | contig 27493 bp, 23 predicted proteins | sample 329651 | NCBI WGS metagenome assembly LAHS01 (sample SAMN03275699, study PRJNA271635) | activated sludge metagenome | isolation source: sample C-1 Sludge from hydrolytic chamber (first chamber) of Anaerobic... | reverse complement strand
CGCCCTCCGTGCCGGCGGGCACAGGCTCGCCGGTTTCGGCATCGATAATCTCCAGATAGAAGTGGTCCTCATTGACGTGCAGGCCGTGCTGGCACTCGCACTCATAGGCAACGCCGGGGCCGATGACCTCGGACAGGCCGTAAATGTCGTAAGCTCTCAAATTCAAGCGCTTTTCAATCTCGCGGCGCATTTTTTCTGTCCACGGCTCTGCACCGCACACTGCTGCGCGAAGTTTAATTTTATCGAGCAGTCCCTGCGCTTCAATTTCTTCTGCAATGTGCATGAGATAAGAAGGCGTGCACGCAATGCCGGTAACGCCAAAGTCAATCATCATCGTGATAAGTTTCTGCGTATTTCCCGTCGACATCGGCACAACTGTCGCACCGATATTTTCTGCGCCGTAATGAGCGCCAAGACCACCTGTAAAGAGTCCGTAGCCATACGCAATCTGAATGCGGTCATCACGCGTAAAGCCTGCATTTGTAAGCGCGCGGCCAACACACTCTGCCCATACTCCGATATCGTGCTTTGTATAGCCGACGACAGTTGCTTTTCCGGTCGTTCCGCTCGATGCGTGTACACGCACAATCTGCGACATCGGCACTGCAAAAAGTCCGAACGGATATGTGTCGCGCAAATCATCTTTCGTCGTAAACGGAAGTTTATTAAGATCCTCTATGCCGTGAATATCTCCCGGCTCAATTCCTGCTTTCTGCATGCGCGCACGGTAAAACGGCACGTTGTGGTACACATTGTCGACGACCTTAACAAGACGAACACTCTGAAGATGAGCAAGCTCGTCACGACTCATGCATTCTCTAGCTTCATTCCATATTGCCATTTTTATTTACCTTCGTATCCGCGCAGAAAAGCCTGCTTATTCATGTCGACCGTTTTTGCCGGCACTGTATCTTCAATCACTTTGAGCCACTGCTCTTTTGAGAACTCCATGTGTTTAGCTGCCATGCCAAGAACAATCACGTTAAAGCATCGTGATGAGCCAAGCTTGAGCGCTTCACTCATCGCGTCGATTGAATATACTGTGTGAGATTTTTTAAGATCTTCGATAATTCCTTCAGGATATGAGGCTGCGCCTGTTACGACAGTCATCGGATCGATGCGCTCGTCGTTCACAACGATAACGCCAGTCTTTTTAAGGAAGTGCGCATAGCGGAGCGCTTCGAGCCGCTCAAAAGAAATGAGCACGTCAGCCTGACCTTCCTCTACAATCGGCTCCGCAACTTTTGTGCCGTAGCGAACGAATGTTACGACGGAACCGCCGCGCTGCGCCATGCCGTGCACTTCGCTCAGCTTAACATCGTATCCTGCCGCTCTCATAATGCCGCCGAGAATACGGCTTGTAAGAAGCGTGCCCTGTCCGCCGACGCCGACAATCATAATATTCTTTGTGTCGTTTACTGATTTTTTAGCACCAGTTTTTTTATCAGCAGATTTTTTTGCTGCAGTCTTAACAATTTTTTTAGCAGCACCCGCTTTTGCAAGAGTTTTTTTCGCAGCAATTTTTACCGTTTTCTTAGCGCCTTTTTTTGCAGCAGCTTTTACTGTTTTCTTAGCAGCTGTTTTTTTTGCGGGAGTCTTTGCTGATTTTTTCACAGCAGGTTTCGCAGTTTTCTTTGTTGTATTTTTCTTTATCGCTTTTGCCATATTAACAATCCTCGCTTATCACTTTTATGTGTGACGTATCACTATTCACTTATCACTGTTTATTTGATTTCAACTTTCTCAAGCGCATTGAACTTGCACAGCTGAACGCACAGTCCGCATCCGTTGCACATTGTTGCGTTCACGCTTACCGTGCCGTCTGCATTCTTTGTGATTGCCGGACATCCCGGCTGGAGACATGCGCCGCACTTTTTGCAGTTAGCAGAAAGTGTCTTTGCTTTGTACGGGAACTTCTGTCCTTTAAGAAGCGCGCACGGATATTTTGCGATGATAACGCCGAGCTCATTGTCTGTCGTATATTCCTTAATAACTTTTTCAAGGCCGGCAAGATCGAATGAACTCACTTCGCACACTTTCTTGATTCCGAATGCATGGCAGACTGCAGCGATGTCGATTGCAGGAACTTCTTTTCCCTGCAGCGTTTTTCCGGTGCCTGCGTGGTCCTGATGTCCAGTCATTCCTGTCGTGCGGTTGTCGAGAACAATGACTGTTTCTGTCGACTGATTGTACGCCATATTCTCAAGCGAGTTGATTCCTGTGTGCATGAATGTGCTGTCGCCGATAACTGCAACCCAGTTCTTAATGTACTCGCTGCCTTTTGCTTTCTCCATGCCGTGAAGCGTGCTTATTGAAGCGCCCATGCATATTGTCGTGTCAATAACGTTAAGCGGAGCAACTGCGCCGAGTGTGTAGCAGCCAATGTCGCCGGCAGCATGAATGTGCAGACGTTTAAGCGCATAGAACACTGAGCGGTGCGGGCATCCCGGACAAAGAATCGGAGGACGGGCAGGAGCTGCCGCAGGTTTTGCAATTGTGTTTTTTTCTTTGAGAACGGCAGAGCGCAGAAGATTCGCGCTGTATTCACCCTGAACAGTGAACACTTCCTTTCCGATGCACTTAATTCCCCACGCTTTTACCTGCTCTTCAATAACTGGCTCAAGCTCTTCAAAAATGTAGAGTGTCTTTACTTTCTTTGCAAAGTCTTCAATCAGTTTGCGCGGAAGCGGATTAACAAGGCCGAGTTTTAAAACAGAAGCGTTCGGGCACACTTCCTTAACATACTGATATGCAATGCCGCATGTAATGAATCCGATTTTTTTGTCGTTCATTTCGACGCGGTTGAATTTCATTTTACCGCATTCAGCAGCCATTTTCTTTTCGCGCTCTTCAACATACAGATGACGTTTGATTGCGTTGCCCGGCATCATAACAAATTTAGGTGCATTTCGTTCATATGTTTTATCAGGAACATTTTCGCGCTCGCCGAGTGTAACGAATCCCTGTGAATGTGAAAGTCTCGTCGTCGAGCGGACCATCACCGGCGTATCATATTTTTCACTCAGCTCGAAAGCATATTTCATAAAATCTTTTGCTTCCTGACTGTCGCTCGGCTCAAGAACAGGAACATGAGCGGCTCTCGCAACCATGCGGCTGTCCTGCTCATTCTGAGAGCTGTACAAGCCGGGATCATCAGCTGCGACAATAACAAGACCGCCGTTGACGCCTGTATATGACGCTGTGTAAAGAGGATCGCTTGCAACGTTCACGCCGACATGCTTCATGCTCGCCATTGCGCGCACACCGCTGATTGAAGCTCCGATTGCAACTTCCATGGCAACCTTTTCGTTCGGTGACCATTCAGCGTAAATCTCAGGATATTTAACGATGTTCTCGCTGATTTCTGTACTCGGAGTTCCCGGGTATGCCGCACTAACTTTTACGCCTGCCTCCCACGCACCGCGCGCATAAGCTTCGTTTCCAAGGAGCAATTTTTTCTCTGACATATAATCCTCACGTGTGATAAATACTTTATGAATACATGAATATTCAAGAAATGACTTTCAAAGCGTACTTTAGTGACACTTCAAAAAAACACTCCTACAGTTTACCACATGATTGGCTATTTATCGATACTAATTTGCCGGAGAAGGGATTTTTTTAAATAGATTTATCATTTCAATAGCGCTTTCAGCACAAGAAAATCCTTTGTTGCCTGCTTTTCCGCCAGCACGTTCCTCAGCCTGTTCGAGAGAGTCTGTTGTAAGGACTCCAAACATCACCGGAACGCCGCTTGCAAGCGACACTTGTGCAATTCCTTTCGACATTTCTGCGCATACATAGTCATAATGACTTGTACTTCCACGTATAACTGCTCCGAGACAAATAATTGCATCATATTTTTTCGTCTGCGCCATTCGCTGCGCAGCGAGCGGAATCTCAAAAGCGCCAGGAACCCAAGATGTATCGATATTCACCTCAGGAATTCCATGACGAACAAGCCCGTCCATTGCGCCAGCTAAAAGCTTCTGTGTAATTATTTCATTAAATCGTGATGCCACGATTCCAACATGAGCATCAGCTGAATACAAACTTCCTTCAAACAACGACATACAAACCTCCACACACTTAAGCAGAAAACAAAATCAAATGCACTTATAAACAACAATCTTAATAAGCTATATGACGCCTTCCATGCAAAATATTTTTAATAAGAAACAAGATGTCCCATTTTCATTTCCTTCGTTTTAAGATAAAACAAATCGTATTTTGTAGCCTTCATCTGAATCGGAATTCGTTCGATGATGTTTATTCCAAAATCTGAAAGCTGATATACTTTGTCTGGATTATTCGTAAGCAGTCTCATTGTTTTTACACCAAGATCACGAAGAATCTGCGCGCCAATATAATATTCGCGCATATCATCAGGAAAGCCGAGCTGCCGATTCGCTTCAACGGTATCAAGTCCTGTATCTTGAAGAGCATACGCTTTTAATTTATTAATAAGACCGATTCCCCTGCCTTCCTGCCGCATGTAAAGCATGATGCCTCGCCCTTCTTTTTCGATACACTTCATCGCCTGAGCAAACTGCTGCCCGCAATCACAGCGAAGAGAACCAAACACCTCACCAGTGAGACATTCCGAATGGACACGGCATAAAATATTTTTACCATCTGCAATATCGCCCTTAACAAGAGCTATATGATGCTCACCATTTAAAATATTTCGGTAGCCATACGCTGTAAATACACCGTATTTAGTAGGCATTTTTGTTACCGCAACACATTCGACCAGTGTATCGTGACGTTTACGGTATTCAATTAAATCCTTTATTGTAACAAGCGGAATCTTCCATTTCTGTGCATACTTCTGCAATTCCTCCATACGCATCATGGTTCCGTCATCCCGTATGATTTCGCAGCACAAACCACATTCTTTAAGGCCAGCAAGTCTGCATAAATCAACAGTTGCTTCTGTATGTCCTGCGCGTTCAAGAACACCGTTTTTTTTCGCCATAAGAGGAAAAAGATGTCCAGGCCGTCTAAAATCCTCAGGCATTGCAGTATCATCAGCACAATATCTTGCTGTCATTCCACGTTCTTCAGCAGATATGCCCGTCGTTGTCTTCTTCCAATCGACTGAAACCGTAAATGCCGTCTCATGATTATCGGTGTTGTCATTCACCATCTGATGAAACTGTAGCTTTTTGCACATCGCTTCGCTCAATGGCATACAAACAAGTCCGCGTCCGTGAACTGTCATAAACGCAACATTTTCTGTTGTTGCAAACTGAGAGGCACAAATTAAGTCCCCCTCATTCTCGCGCGTCTCATCGTCAGTAACTATTATTAATTTTCCATTCCGCAAATATTCAAGTGCAGTCTCTATTTTACAACACATTATTAATACACCTCCGTATATATTTTCCTAAGTAATCAGTTTCAAGATTTACGACAGAACCTGTTCGTATCTCACCAAGTATTGTTGTTAGCGCAGTATGCGGAATCATAGAAAATGAAAAGCTATTTATCAAATCCCTATTTCCCGCACAGCAATACTCAATATTGGTATCAATCACCGTAAGGCTTACCCCGTCAATCGCAATCGATCCTTTCTTAACAATTCCTGATGCAACATCTTGTGTACATGCAATTGTTATTTTTTTAGCTATTCCATCAGTTTCTATTTTTTTAACAATTCCTGTTCCATCTATATGACCAGTAACTATATGTCCACCGAATCTTCCGTCCGCTTTCAATGCACGTTCAAGGTTAACTGCACTTCCCGCCCTCAAAGTTCCGAGTGACGAACAGTTTACTGTTTCATGCATTATATCTGCAGAGAACACATCATCTCCAAAAGAAGTTATGGTAAGACACACACCATTAACTGCAATGCTGTCACCGGCATGAGCATTTTTTACAACAAGTTTTGCATTAATAACAATATGTGCCGAGTCATTTGTTTTTATTATCTGACGGACAATACCGCGTTCTTCAACTATTCCTGTGAACATGAACTGCCTCTTCCAAAATCGGATGTGCTAAAACATCTCCTTTTTTCGACATCAGCTTCTATCAAAACATCACTTCCGCACATCGACACATTCGTATTACACAACCTGACAGCGTCAGATGGAGACAGCAGACTTTGTCCGCCAACGGGAGTCGGAACAATAATTTTGTTTAAAGAATTTCCAGTACTTATTTTGTCTGCATATTTTGAGGAAACACTTCCTCCAAATATTTTTGGCGCGCAAAAACAGCAGATATGATTAACAATTCCTGACCGAATAGCCGCACCATTCAATTCCGATCCGCCTTCAAGAAGAACTGAATCAATGTTCATCTCGCCAAGCTTTTTCATAAGCATAGGAATATCTACTTTCAAATTTTTATCGCGTTTCATCTCAACTATTTCGCAGCCAGCATCAATAAAAGGACTCTGTTTATCTCTATCAGTACAGCATGTTGCAATAATAGTCCGTGCTGAATCATCTTTTTTATTTGCAGACAATGCTGTCTTAACAACATACGAATCAAGCGGAATACGAAGATTAGAATCGCATACAATGCGTATAGGATTTCTTCCGCCTTTTATACGGCAGGTGAGTTTTGGATTATCTGCTATAACAGTTCCAGCGCCAACCATTACAGACGCATATCGATTGCGCATCTCATGCACTCTTCTCTGTGATTTTTCACAACTTATTCTGCATTTTTTTCCGGGAGCATATGAAATTTTCCCATCAAAAGTCATTGCATACTTCATAGTAACATACGGAATTTTTGTTGTTATAAAATGAAAAAAAATCTTATTAATTTCATCACATTCTTTTTTCAAAATTCCTTCCGTAACATCAATACCATGATTTCGAAGCATTTCAACTCCTTTACCTTGTACAAGCGGATTCGGATCTGAGGAGCCGATAACAACACGCGATATGCCTGCATCGATAATTGCATTACAACATGGCGGCTGTTTTCCCTGATGACAGCACGGTTCAAGAGTTACATACAAAACAGAATTTTTGCATGATGCAGAACAATTTTTCAATGCATTGCGCTCAGCATGAAGGAAACCATATTTTTCATGATAACCGCTGCCTATTATCTTTCCTTCGTTTACTATAATCGCACCAACAAGAGGATTAGGATTTACGTGTCCCACTCCTTTCATTGCCAGCGATAATGCTAAATTCATATAATACTCATCTGTTTCTTTCGACATTACTCGTTACCCGTCTTTTAGCAAAAGCAGAAATCATCAGCAATTGTTTTATATAAAACTATAATAGTTTTATATCACACTATTTTAATCAGCACAAGTATATCCCCTGCTTTTCTCCTTTTTTGTTCAATCCTGACCAGACAGACATTTCATTGTTGAAAAAACATGTCTAAAAGCGTATTCTGTCGGTATGAATTTCATTCAAAAAAAAGAAACAGATGAACTTCTTGCTCGCTTTTTGCGCTATGTGAAAATATGGTCAACAAGCGACAGCGCAGAGGCTGACAAAAACATCCAGCCTTCTACAGAACGTCAGTTTGATTTTGCACATATTCTTGCCTCAGAGCTTACGCTCAACGGCGCAAAATCTGTCGCTGTTACAAATAAATGCTACGTGTACGGCATGCTGTCCGCTTCGAAAGGATACGAACATATCCCTTCAATCTGTCTGATTGCACACATCGACACCGTCGAAGAAGTAAGCGGAAAAAATGTAAAGCCGCAAATTCATAAAAACTATGACGGCAAAAAAATCATTTTAAAATCAGGTGACGTGCTCGATCCTAAAAAAGACGGGCAGCTTGCTCTTGCAAAAGGCGAGACTGTCATTACGAGCGACGGCACAACTCTTCTCGGTGCTGATGATAAAGCCGGTGTTGCTGCTATCATGAGTGCAATTTCATATCTCAACACGCACAAAGAAACAGCGCACGGAAAAATTGAAATACTTTTTTCTCCCGATGAAGAAACAGGGCACGGCATGGATAATGTTCCGCTCAAACTGATTTCTTCAAAATGCTGCTATACCGTAGACGGCGGACAGATTGGCGAGCTTGAGACAGAATGCTTCAATGCATTTAAATCTGATATCATTTTTACCGGCAAAGCAAAGCACACCGGAACAGCACGTCCCGACATGGTGAACGCAATGACGATGGCTTCTTACTTTGTAACAAGTCTCCCGCGTCATGAAGCGCCGGAAACGACAGACAATTTCCAGGGATTCTATGCGCCGATGTCTATTGAAGGCTCGATTGAATCAGCACATGTCTGTATTTTTCTCCGCGACTTTACAACAGCCGGCATGAAAAAACGGCGTGCACTCATCGACACGCTTGCACAGGCAGCAGCATTATCGTTCGGCGGAAAAGCGCAAGTCGTTCACACGCAGCAGTATCTTAACATGAAAAACGGTCTCGCAAAAAATCCTGCCGTTGTTAAAAATCTTGTTGCCGCATACAAAGCAGCAGGCATCACGCCGACATTTCCGCCAATACGCGGTGGAACAGACGGCTCGCGTCTTACCGAAATGGGAATTCCTACGCCGAATATTTTCACCGGCGGACACAATTACCATTCCCGCACTGAATGGTGCTCTCTTGAACAGACAGCAGCTGCATGCAATGTTCTTGTTAATCTCGCTGTCATATCATCAAAAAGGAGTTCATAATGTACCAGTATAAAATTGAAGGCGGCATTCCGATTCGCGGTACAATAGCTGCAAGCGGAAATAAAAACTCAGCGCTTCCCTGCATCGCGGCATCACTTCTTTCACCAGAACCAGTTATACTCCGCAACATTCCTGATATTGAAGATACCGGCGTCATGCTTCTTATTCTTCAGGCGCTCGGCGCAAGTGTTGAGCATATCGGAGAACACGATTGGAAAATCGATGCATCGCATGTAAACAGCACAGAAATTCCAGCGGAGCTGAGCCATAAAATACGCGCATCTATTCTTTTCGCAGGCCCGCTCGTTGCGCGCACAGGCAAAGCGACAATGCCACCGCCTGGCGGTGACGTAATTGGGCGCAGAAGACTCGACACACACTTTATTGCACTCACAGAACTCGGTGTCCGCATTACTGTCGAAGGACCTTTTGTTTTTAGCGCAAATAAACTTGCCGGTGCAGATATTTTCCTCGACGAAACATCTGTTACAGCAACAGAAAACGCTGTGATGGCTGCTGTTCTTGCAGAGGGCAAAACAACAATCACGAATGCTGCAAGTGAACCGCACGTGCAGGATCTCTGCAACATGCTCAATTCAATGGGATCAAAAATTACCGGCGTCGGCTCGAACATTCTCTGCATTGAAGGCGTAAAAAAACTTCATGGAACTGATTTCACAATCGGACCAGACTTCATGGAAATCGGCTCATACATCGGTCTTGCCGCCGCAACACGCGGATCGATAACAATTACCGGCGTTAATGCAAACGACATGCGGCCGCTTCGTGTTTCATTCGGCAAGCTCGGCATCCGCTGGACACTCGACGGAGACAAACTCACTGTTCCCGTCAGCCAGGAAATGAAAGTAAATACAGACCTCGGTGGCATGATTCCAAAAATTGATGACTCTCCGTGGCCGGGATTTCCGCCGGACTTAACAAGCATCATGACAGTCGTAGCGACGCAAGTTGAAGGAACTGTTTTGATTTTTGAAAAAATGTTTGAAAGCCGTATGTTCTTCGTCGACAAATTAATAAGCATGGGCGCGAGAATCACATTGTGCGATCCGCACCGCGCCGTTGTCTCAGGACCGAGTACACTCCACGGCGACAATCTTGTTTCGCCCGATGTTCGAGCAGGCATGGCAATGGTCATCGCTGCAATGGCTGCACACGGCGAGAGCACAATAAGCAACGTGTATCAGATTGAGCGCGGATACGAGCATCTTGTAGAAAAACTTCAGGGACTCGGCGCTCATATACGTCGTGTTGAAATTCAGTAACTTCTGCTTTTACAGATAAGTTCGTATGCGGCTTGAATGCGCAGAAATGATGATGCGGAGCTTGATTCCGCATCATTTTTTTTGTCCGAAGAGAATGTCATCTTTTTTTCAGCATCAGGATGACATTTTGCCGCAAGTTTTCTATGCGCGCTTTTTATCTGCTGCATCGTTGCGCTGCTTGTTAAGCCGAGCACCCTGTATGCACTCTCAAGCTCATCATTGGTGCACGTATAGTCAAGAAGCTGCGCAAGATACAGTGACGGCTTCTGACCTTTTGATTCACCATCCCAGCCAAACTCGCACGTTTGCAAAAGAACAAATATTTTTTTAAGAGGAACAGAGTCTTTATTCTGCGAAAGCGCACGAAGAAATATATGAGCCGCACACTCAGCAAGAAGGTCTCCGTTCAGACCGGAAGATTTGAGCGCAGAGCCAGCTGCTCTGCAAAGCGTATTCCAGTCTGCACGGTATGATTTTCCAAACGCAAGTTTAACTTGACGCGCAGCAGCCATGCTGTCTTCGAGGCAATAGACTGCAAGCGCGCATGTATAGAGTGCGCCGGGGAACGGCTCCCCTTCTACAGAAACAGCGCTTCCATTCTGCACGATTGAACGGAATTTTTTTTCCTCACGGAAACGGAATATTATTAATTCTAAAAACAGTCCCGCAGCACATCCCGCCAAACATCCCCACGGACCTGCTATCAGACCGAGAAGGGAACAAGCGAGACATATTAAATGTCTGCGGAAAAACTGCCGTATCAAAATCAGTCGCTCGTCCGTCCGAGGAATACCACAGAAACAGCGGCAAGCAAAATGATACAGAACACAAGAGAAATCACAAGTGCAAAATCACCGCACAATGCAGCACAAATAAAGTTCATCAAATTAATAATACATGAAAGCGCTTTTAAAACTGCATATGCAACGACAGTCGAAAGCGGCAGAACAAAAATCCATTTGAATTTGAAAATCTGTTTTTCGCCGATACGATAGTTCCATGCAATAGCTGCACAGAAAATCAGCAGAATCAGAATAAGAAGCGGATATGTCAAACGTCGTATCATCGCAGTATTAAAAACTTCTTTTGCATATCCATAATTAGAAGCAACAGGCACGAACTGAATAAGAGAAAGAAGATTCATTCGGTCTGCACCGACCGCCGCCTCACCTATCAGTTTAAAATCACTGAACGGCATATTCAGAATCATAAAGCCATTTTCGCTCCGATCTTCAGTGGCAGATACCGCCGTTGTGCCGGTGACTTCCGTAGCTGGTACTGTCGAAGTATCTGCTACGGCTGCTGTTGCCGCTGCTGTCGCATCCATGGTTAATGCCGCATCATCAGCATATGTGTACACCGGCTTAATAATTCCTGTGTCTTTTGTTTTTCCTACTGACTCAAGCATGATGTAGGGAATTTCTTTGAAGTCCTTCTGGAGTCCGAATCGCTTCGATGTTTCCGGTCCGAATGTGTCGACAGACTGGACGAGCATTTTCGCATACGGAACCTTGAAAGACTTCACAAACTTTCCGCTTTTATCATACGAGTGCACAGAAAGACCGCGCAGATATTCAACCATGTTGCCTGATTTTGTTATCGGCGTTATGCCCTGAATATAAAACACATCTGTCGAACCGTCAGCACGGACAAGCTTAAAATACAAATTCGTCGCAGACTCAAAGCGCTGCAAATCAGCAGTTTCTTCTATAAAGAAATACTGCTTATCAAGCGCATCTTTTGAAATTGCAAGAAACTGCTTTACGTCAGGATCTTTAGCAGCGTCTTCCGATTCCTCCGCAAGCGCCTGAAATTTATAATACGATTCGAGTATGTCGCTCTGAATAAGCAGCGAGTATGCTTCGCGTTTTCTTTTATAAAAAAGCTCATCGGGTGTAGGAGATTCAGACGGCGGAAGAGATAAGTGATTCCACGCATTTGCCGCTGCCTGTTTTGCATCATCAAGATTGATGTCTTCTCCGGATGATGCGGAAATCGCCAGCTGCGCATAATAGTGAGCATCAAACCAATTGCCCTGCTCCGCACAATCCTTGGACTTTGCAATCAGTTCCGTAACAGAAAGCGGTTTTGCATCATCAAGGGAACGAATCTTCTCTTTTTCTGTCTTCGGCTTTGGTTTCATCGCATTCAGAATTGCTTCTGTTTTTTCAAGGAGAGATGATGCCTCTTCATTATTCGGGCTCACAAGCAATGCGTGACGCGCATACTCATGTGCAAGAGCGATGTTGCCAGATTCAAAATCATGAGCACCGAGCGACAAATATTCTGCAAGGAGATACGGCGATTCTTTTGCACGCTGCTGTTTATCCTGAACGAACGGGCGAAGAATTTCATTGCCTGCCGTAAGAAGGAAAGAAAGAAAAAGCGAACAAATCATGACAGATTTAAAATGTTCAAAAATAACTGGTGAAAAACGAGTAAGGCATCTTCCTGAATCGCGGCCGAACGCAATCGAACACGCAACGAGAAAACCGCTCGCCACAAGAGACGGGAAGAAATCAAGGAACAGAAGAACACCACGGTAAAAACGGTACTGAGTTGCTGCGCCGGCAAGAAGAAGAGGAAGACGTCCGGCAATTGCCGCGACACCGATACAGACTGCGAACGCACAGAAAATATACGCAGTCATTATTATAAAAAGACGTTTCATTACTCACCATCCTCGGTGCCGGCTTTTTCACGCCGGTTTCTTACAACTGCAACAACAATTCCGCAAATAATAAGCGCAAGACATATTCCGCAGTTCATCAGAACGACAAACGGATTCTGAATCTGTAAAGCAAACCACGAGAGTGCATGCGGAAATTTCGGGCACAGTGCATGCCACCAGACAATCGACCGTGCTGCATTTCCTGCAAAAGAACCGCTTCCGTAACAAGCGCTGTTAACACCAGCAATGCAAAAAAACGCAGCGGTCACGATGCTCGCATTGAGCAGACGCCAGGCGCTGAACCGGCGCAGCCCAAGAATAGAAAGAAGAGCAATGCCTATTGATGCAAAACTGAGCCATGAAATATAACCGGCTTTACGAGAGGCAGATGCAAATGCAAGCTGCTTTTTGTAGAGTTCAACAGGAACTTTTACAACGCGAGGAAGTGTCATCGTATCGCGTATCAGAAGATCTGAAAACGGCTCTGCAGCCGTTTCATTTACCGGCACATTATCAATGGGCAGAATTTTCCCCTGAGAGCCGGTGAATCCCTGAAGGTCGATATATAATCCTTCCGCTTTTCCATCCTGACCAACACGCGAATAATAATAAATTCCGCCGTTATCTTCCCTGAAAAAACCGGGAGTAATAAGAGGCGCCTTCTTTTGTACATGCGGAATCGAAGCATATTCCTCAGACTTCGAAACACTGAACGGAATAAGAAGCCCCCACGAAAGAATTCCGGTGAGGATATAGATGATAAGCGGCAGAATGATTTTTCCAGGATGACGTACAACGTAGAGCACCATGAAAAGAGATGACAGTGCGCAGATGAGCGGGAATACGAAAAAAACGCCGCGGATAAACAGGTCGGCCGATAAAAAAGAGAGCGGCTGCCCCGCAACAAACAGCATCAGGTCTCCGTACATCATGTATAGGGCTGCCCCTGCAGCAGTTCCAAATATACAGATAACGACGTAGACAATAAGCAGGGATAAAGACGTTTTCATTTTTTTAAGAATAGCACGAACACACGCTAAAAACAACTATTTACGCAAAATAGCGCATTTATCCACCGGAATTAACACAGTATACTCACAAGTTATCCACAGCTTTTTCCTCTTGACATGCTTTTTACGAACGAATGTTAGTCCTCTTTTTTTACAAAAAAAACGATAAACTCGTACACACGGGCTGTATCAATCACATTATCTCTTTATATAGTAAATAATTACACAATCATCGCGTATCATTTTCGCAATTTCTTATTATACTGCAAGATAGAAAGCATTCTGTTTCTCTGTACAGAATACAAATTTGATATACTTTATGCACAGGTTTTACACACTGGATGTCGAAAGATAGACTTCAACTATTGTATAAGGCGGTAAAGATAAAAAAAGACTGCAGGAATCCGTTTCCGAATCACCGGCAGTCTTTATATTTATGAGTTGTACTAAATCAGCCTAAGAATACCTGTCCCTGGGCATCGATTGCAAGAATAGACTTGCATTCTGAACAGCGGAACCGTCCGCTTCTTGTCGCTTTCAGACGCTTCGAGCAAACCGGACAAGAGAAGATTTTCGGGAATACACTGTCAGCTACCGGTGCACCCTGTTTAAAGAAGTTCACTGCGTCTGCAACAGAATCCTTAATATTAAAGAACTGAGAGAAACCAAGCAGCTGGAAAACTTCATAAACTTTCGGCTGAATTTCAAGAAGGACAACATCGCCTCCCTTCGGTTTAACCATTTTAAGGAATGCTGTAAATGAACCAATACCTGTAGAAGATACATAATTCAAAGAGGCACAGTTAAATATCAGATTGATAAAACCTGCTTCAACTACTTTTGCAACTCGTTTCTGAAAGAAACTAGAATTGTATGTATCAATATAACCGTTCAGATATATGGTCAGACAATTTTGAACATCAGCAACTTTCTCAAGGGTAATATTTAAACTTTCGTCCTTTTCATCATTAAAACCGGGAACCAGATTGTTATTGTTGGTCATATACCTCCCGCCGTTTAGGAAAAATCCCTCGCAAACGTTCCTTATCTACAGACAAATACTATTTTACAGTAAATGATACACCAAAAATCACTATAATGTCAAATTCAATACATGATTGATGGCAGCACGCATTTATAGTATCGGCATTTCAAATATAAAAATTTAGACCGCCGACAAAAAAAACAGAGCATTTTACGCACAATTTACCTGCAAATTACCTATAAATATGCGCAGAAAAACACATCCAGCTTCTATATTTTCCTATTGTAGCGTAAACAAAGGAAAAAAAGTATAGTACCTCATATGAATCTTGATAACATTGTGATTGTACTTGACCGTCCAGAAGAAAGCCGGAATGTAGGTGCTGTATGCCGCGGAATGGCAAACAACGGAATTCACTGCCTGCGTATTGTAGGCGATAAAAAAACATTTGATGACACGCGCGTACGCATACTTGCAATACATGCTGACACTATATGGGACAATGCACAATTCTTTGATTCAATAACGGCCGCAACGGCGGACTGCGTGCTTTCCTGCGGAACAACAAGACGCCGCGGTAAAAACAGAAAAGGAAAACTGCTGCTTCCTGAAGAATTCACCGAAATTGCAGCAAAAACAACAGGGGACAAAGCAGAATCTCCCGACGTAAAATCCGCTGAAAGCACAGACGGAGGAAAAGTTGCTGTCGTATTCGGAAACGAACGCACCGGACTCACCGACGACGAAATAGACGAATGCTCGATGGGTGTCACTATTCCTTCAAGTGAAGAATTCGGCTCTCTCAATCTTTCCCACGCAGTACAAATAATGTGCTATCACCTTTTCCGATTCCAGAAAAAAGTTTCTCCCGGATATACACCAGTTACACTAGAACGGCTGGGCACAACAGTAACGACAATTACAGATGATCTGCAAAAAATAGGATTTTTCAGCATCACAGGACGACCGGAAATGGAACAGTTCTGGAGAAGCGTTCTCTCACGCGCCGCACTCAGCGAAAGCGAAGCAAAATATATAGAAAAAACATTCAACAAAGCAGCAGGCCTTATACAGAAAGGGCAGAACTCTGATTCAGTCGAATAAGATCGATTCCGGCTCAATCGTATCACCTTCAGTAAAAAGCACAGCACGCTCAAGGCTATTTTTGAGCTGGCGTACATTTCCCGGCCATGGTGCTGTTTGTATAAGACGAACCGCAGACGGCGCAATATTCTTACCGTACTGTTTTAAAATTGATGCGCAAATGACCGGCACGTCTTCCAGATGTTCACGAAGCGGCGGCATAGTAATAACAAGCTTATTAATTCTGTAAAACAAATCTTCTCGGAACTGCTTCATTTTTATCTTTGCCTTTAAATCCGCATTCGTCGCAAATATAAGACGAACGTCTGTTCTGAGTGATTTATCGGAACCAACACTGCGGTATACGCCTTCCTCAATTACCTGAAGCAATTTTGCCTGAACACAGGACTCAAGCTCTCCGATTTCATCAAAGAAAAGAGTACCGCCCTCCGCCGCGGAAAAACAACCGGAGCGCATTGTTGAATCAGTATATGCACCGGGCACAGTTCCGAACAATGTGCTGTCTGCAAGTCCCGGCGTAATCGATGCAACATTCACATCATAAAAAGTATGTTTCTTCCGCACAGAAAGATCATGTATCATTCTTGCGGCGCAAGATTTTCCAGTGCCACTTTCACCAAGTAAAAGAACCGGTACATACTTTTGTGACGCAAGCGCGATGCATTCTCTTACTTCTGTTATTGCATGTGAACTACCACAAAATTGCTCACTAATTTTTCTAGAAACCGCAAGTTCAGGCGAAACGTTCGTTTCAGATGAAAGTATTTTTTTCGAATGCTGTTTTTCATTTGTGCCGGCACATAAGCGCTCTCTAAGCATATCCATATCATTAGGAATGCAGAACACCCGGGTTTCAATATCATCGCTATGCAAAACAGTATTTCCAACAACGCTGCATGAACTTGCAAGATAAAAAATAGGGACTGACAAATTAACATAAAGTAATTCCGTATTCAAAGCAGAAAGATACGGTGCAAAATATAAATCTGAAAGAATGCAGTCAGGATGAATGATATTAATAATTTTCGGGAACTCGCTAATTCCCGTCACCACGTGAATCGTTACAGCAAACGACAAACAGGATCTGCAGCAAGCTGCAATCTCGCTTGATTTTGAGAAGAGAATAACATTTTTAAACATTTTTCCGAGAAAGAAAATTTATTCCGCGTTCTTTCTAAAAATTCGATACCAGAGTACTATCAGTATATACCCGATGTAAGGGAAAACAAGAAAAAGTTTTAAAGGATTATGAGCAATTTCGTACCAGATTTCGTTCCCATGATCAAACGTTTTTTCACTCACGCGGCGAATGCGCTCAGAAAATATACCGAGCGCATCTCTGTAGTATAAAAAGATGCTGGAAGAAAACTGATCACGATGTGTATATGACCAGCAGTCTTTTTCTTTTATGCCGTCGCTTACAAGAACAAGAGACGGAGAAGACTTATAAATCGCAGCGACGATATCATTCTCTACTGTATGAGGATAATAACCGACATAGCGGCCAACAACCTGAAGATTGGGAAATGTTTCTCGCACGTTATGCTCTGCCTGCTGAAGTGTCTTTTTACGGCCGCCAAGCAAATACAGAGTCTTATAATGCTGGTCGAGTACCGTCAGAATGCTGATCACAGCAGAAAACGGGTTATACCGGGTCGGAACCGGAAGATGAAGAAATTTCGCGGCAGTGAGAATACTTTTTGAAACAGGAATAATCATGTCAGCATTTTTTACACACTGGCCAAAATCACTGTGCTTGCCGCGTGCCCTGAGAAGATCCCACACGGAAAGAAACACAATCTGCTTTGTTCCCGGTTTTGCCAGCACTTCAAGTATTTCTGACTCAAAATTTTCTGGACGACAAATGTCCATTGGAACGCCAAGTACGTTTATTCTCTGCATTGCCATACTGTTAACTCCGTAACTGCAGACTGCAAAGCGGCAATTCCATACAAGGCAGCCGTTTCACAGCGCAAAATATTTGTTTCAAAATGAACCGGCACAAAACCGCCGGACACGAGTATTTCAATTTCTGCTGGGCTAATTCCGCCTTCAGCCCCGCACACGACAGCAGCAGTGCGAATAGTCCGTACATCAGCTGCATCGCTGCTGCACGAAACAGGTGTTCCAGGCACGGCGGCATCATCTTTTATTCCTGACACGGCGCGCGCAACTGCCGTATGAACCGGCACAGTCTGCCCGTTCCGCTCATAAAGCACGATACCAAGCGCCGCGCTACCAAGTGCACCGCTGGCAGCAGATTCCGCCGCATGTGCAACTGTCTCTGCTGCATGTTTTTTCCACAGTTCAGCAGCCTGCGCAACAGTCACAGTTTCCACGACATGTGTTCCAACTGACGAGCCACTCTGCTGCCGCGCCTCGCGGATAATGCGCTCAATGCGCTCGCCGCGGAAGTTTCTCTCTGTTGTACCGGCCTGCGAAAATTCGCCGATTACCGGAACAATTGTGCTTACGCCGCACTCTGCAGCCTGACGCACAATCAAATCCATCTTCGCGCTTTTCGCAATAAACTGGAACAGCCACAAGTCAAACTGAACAGCAGGCTGCGTATCTGCTGACTGATTGCCACCGCCTAAAAAAGCACCGTGAGCATTGCTGTTGTTCGCATCATCACTCATCTGCGTGTCAGCGCAGACTTGCATCATAATGCGCCGCTTGTCTTCTTCAACGCGGCACACAGTCATATTCTGCAGCTCGCCCGCAGGCAGCCGCACATTCACCATATCGCCGACACAGAGCCTGAGCACCTGCCGCAAGTAACGGTATTCTTTACCGGTTACTTCGAGCAGGCCTTTTGAGTCGGGATTCTGCAGGGCTACATACTGGCGCATTATTAATTTTTGGCAGGAGCCGTTTTTGCAGCGTCAGTTTTTGAGCCGCCGTTCTTTGCCTCTTCTGCAGCCTTTGCTTTTTCAGCTTCAACCTGCAGCTCTTTCAGCGTCTTTGTGTTCTTAACAAGATTCACAAAATTTTCTTTTGCAAGAATATCAAGCGCCGCATTCAGCTGAATGTCGTAATCAAGATCGTAGAGCTGAGTCCCCTTTGTGCGGTTCACTTCGTTGCGAACGAGTTTTCTCAGCGTGCGCTCGTCGATTGCATATTTTGCATGGAGAACTTTTGCATACGCTGCGATATCAGCTTCTTTCATGCCGGCGTGAGCGTCAACATATTTTGCAATCGTATCGTCCTTAACAAGATCCTGATATGCTTTTTCACCAGCATCGCCGAGTTCAGGGAAAAGAACTTCGCGGTCCGGCGGAATGCCGATTTTATCGATATTCGTGTCGCTCGGCGTGTAGTAGCGCGCCATCGTCATCTTAATGCCGTCGCTGCTTGAAAGCGGAAGCACCTGCTGCACTGAGCCTTTGCCGTAAGAGCGCTGTCCGACGAGATATGCAAGATGATTGTCTTTAAGCGCGCCGGAAAGAATTTCTGCGGCTGATGCCGAGCCATTGTTTATCAGCACGATAATAGGAATACCTTTCGGCATAGTGGTTTTCTTTGAGCTTGCAGTGTAAACAGAATTTTCATATGCAAGACGGCTCTTTGTAGAAACGATCGGACCGCTGTCAATAAATTTGTCAGCAGTGTCCACAGCGCTTGTGATGAGTCCGCCCGGATTGTTGCGCAGATCGATAATCATACCTGTCATCTTTTCTGATTTGAACAAATCGATTGCCTGCTGCACCCGTTCTGCAGTCTGCGGAGTAAATTCGATAATACGCACGTATCCGACTTTGCCTATCATGCCGAATTTTACTGTCGGCACTTCAATGATTGCGCGCACCAGCGTTACCGGGAATTCAATATTTTTTCCGCGGCGGATAACGAGGTCAACTTTTTCGCCGACCTTTCCGCGGAGTTTGCCGAGCACTTCATCCATTGTGATTGTTGAAGTGTCTACGCCGTCCACAGAAATTATTAAGTCGCCTGACTGAATTCCCGCCTTAAAACCGGGAGTATCCTCAATCGGCGAAGCGACTTCAACGTATGCGGGTTTATCGGGAGTTGAGTCAACTGCCTTGGAAATAGAAAGACCAACGCCGCCGAAGCTGCCTTCTGTCGTATCATTCAAATCGCGGAGCGTGTCCGTGTCGAGATAGACAGTGTACGGATCGTTGAGCGAACTCATCAGTCCTTTAAGCGCGCCTTTGTAGAGCACTTCGGGATCGACTTCGTCAACATAGTTCCGCTGGACAAAATCAAAAACGCCGTTCAGCAGTTCCATGTACTGGCGAGATTTCGTCGAATCATCAGAAGCTGACTCCGTTTGAGACTGTGCAAAACACTGTGAGGTAAATACAGTTAGACAGAAAACCGCGGCAAGAGAAGCCGCACCACGCCGCAAACGGGCGCCGCCGGAAGATTCATTTTTATCCATATTCCTCCATTTTACGAGCCTGACATTATTTGTCAATGTACAGAAACACGCACATGCATTTTCATAACCTTTTCACACGGCGTCTCTGTGTGATATACTTGTGCCATGCAAATAATTCCAGTCGCCAGTGGAAAAGGCGGCGTCGGTAAAAGTTTACTTTCGGCCAACCTGGCAATTGCGCTCGGTCAGGCAGGTAAAAAAGTAGTGCTTGCGGACCTCGACCTTGGAGCTTCAAACCTTCATCTTGTCATCGGTCAGACATCCCCCAAAAAAGGGCTCGGCACATATCTCACCGGCGAATCATCATTTGAAGATATCATTACTCCCACGGAATATGAAAACGTCAGCTTTATTGCCGGCGATTCAGAAATTCCCGGACTAAGCGCGCTCAAGATTTTTCAGAAGAACGCTCTCGTTAAAAAATTCCAGTCGCTCGAAGACAAATGCGACTACCTCATACTCGATCTTGGAGCAGGCACACATCTTACAATCCTCGACCTCTTCCTGCTTTCCCCGCAGGGAATCATCGTCACCGCGCCAACAGTCACCGCGATTTTAAACGCTTACCTCTTTTTAAAGAACTGCGTATTCCGCCTTATGTACGCTTCATTCAAAAAAGGAAGCAAAGCATACGACTACGTTGAAGGACTCAAAAAAGACTCAAAATCTCTCCAGCGTCTTTACATACCAAAACTGATTGAAACGATTTCGGGAATCGACCCGGAAAGCGCAAAAGAATTTTCAGACCAGATGAAAAAGTTCCGCCCGCGCATTGTTATGAACATGATTGACGATCCTAAGGACGCAGACAAAGTGCAGAAAATCCGCCACTCATGCAAAGAATATCTGGGAATTGAACTTGAGCATCTCGGCGTCATGTACAGAGACACACTGCAGGACAAAGCGCTCGCTTCCCGCATGCCCGTTACAATTTACAAACCGAACGCCGTCCTTTCGCAGGCAATTTTCCGCATTGCAGAAAAAATACTTGCCGGCGAAACAATTGCATCAAACGGATTCGGCAGTACAATTCAAAGCGGCGAAGACTCTCTCAACGGCAGCGACTCGTTCGACATTGCAGCGGAAGAAGCAACAGAAGACTTTGCAAATAAAATGAACTACGTTGAAGAACTTGTCGGAAGCGGCGCACTCACGATGGGCGAGCTTGCAGAGACAATCAAAACGCAGCAGTACGAAATAACCCAGCTCCGCAGCGAAAATATTTTGTTAAAATCAAAAATTGTTAAGGCCGCTCAGCAGGGATTCAAAATTTAAATAAGGAAAAAATATGTTTTTACCGCTTTACATCACGTATCCGTCATGGATTCATCCCGAAGTATTTCCGGGAGTTCCGCTGCTCGGTCTTATCCGGTGGTACGGACTCATGTACATCTGTGCATTTGCTACAGCATACTTTATTTTAAAAAAACAGCTTAAGGAAGGTGCACTTAATACACCCGACTACACTGCAACAGAAGATGACCTGTTCAGCTTCATCGCAACAGGAATCATCTTTCTGCTTATAGGCGCGCGCGTATTCTCAACGCTCGTCTACGACACAAGCGGACTCTACCGCCAAAAGCCGTGGCTCATATTCTGGCCCTTCGACGAAAACCACAACTTTACAGGACTTGCCGGCATGAGCTACCACGGCGGATTTATCGGCGGATTCATAGGACTTGTGTTCTGGTGCTGGCGCCATAAAAAACCGCTGTTCAAATGGGTAGACACAATGGCTGCGGCAATTCCGCTCGGCTACACATTCGGCCGCATAGGAAATTTTCTTAACGGCGAGCTGTACGGACGCGTCACTACAATGAAATGGGGAATTGTTTTCCCCGGAGCAGAACGATTCTCGGCATCGATTCCGTGGGTGCACGACCTCGCAGTAAAAATCGGCATGAACATAAACGGCGTCACACTTGTTAATTTGCCTCGACACCCGAGCCAGCTTTACGAAGCATTCTTTGAAGGAATCATTGTCTGGCTGATTATCTGGCTGCTCCGCAAAAAAAAGCCGTTCGACGGGTTCAACGCATCGCTTTACACAGTCTGCTACGGCGTATTCCGCTTTATCATCGAATACTTCCGCGAGCCAGATGCGGACATCGGCTACCGGATTGCAAAAGACACGAACGCACCGATTTATATGAACACATCGCTTCTTAATATTTCAACAGGCCAGATATTCTGCCTCTGCATGATTGCAGGCGGAATCATTGTTGGCTTATGCTGTTACATTTACAGCAAAAAGAAAGAAAACAAAATTAATAATTAAAAAGACGTCACCCGCTTTCGAGTGCTCTCCGTCAATAAAAAAAAGGATTTGTTTACCGTAAAACAGGCACAACAAATCCTTTTTTTATCTGTTACTTGCTAATTAATTCCGCAAGCTTTTCGGCTGTAAATCCGAGCGCTTCAGCCACTTTCTTTCCCGGGCCGCTTTCGCCGAACCGGTCGATTGTGAACAAATCGCGGGAACTTGTTGCAAGTCCTTCCCATCCCTGGCGGCATCCTGCTTCCGCAACGATAACACGCTTTGCGCCGCCCAGAATTGATTTCTGCACTTCTTCCGGCATTGTCTCAAAAAGTGTGCGGTCAATCATAGAAACGACGCGCACTTTCTTTCCCTTAACAAGAGATGCAGCTTCAAGCGCAGTCGACACTTCCGAACCGGTTGCAATAATTGTAACTGCGGGCTTTGCGCTTCCCTGCTTAACAACATAAGCTCCGGTAAGAATTGTATTTTTCCAGTCAGGATCTTCTTTTTCGTAGACAGGCATATTCTGGCGTGAAAGCGCAAGAACAACAGGATGATCTTTGCTTGCCATAGCCATGTGCCATGCCATTACAGTTTCCTCTGCATCGCCGGGGCGCAGAACCTGTACGTTCGGAATTGCGCGGAGAGCAGCAAGCTGTTCAATCGGCTGGTGAGTCGGTCCGTCTTCGCCGAGGAAAATTGAGTCGTGAGTCAAATCGTAAATGACCGGCTGCTTCATAATCGCAGCAAGTCTGATTGAAGGACGCATGTAATCGCTGAACACGAGATATGTTGCGCAGTACGGGCGCACGCCTCCGTGGAGACTCATGCCGGCGCATTCGCTCGCCATGCCGAATTCGCGTATGCCGAATTCAACTGAACGTCCGGCTCTGTTCTCCGGTGTATATGTTCCGCCGTCGCACTTCATGCCGCTCTTGTTAGAGCCTTTGAGGTCTGCGCTTCCGCCGACGAGACTTGAGTAGCGGAGTCCCATCGTGTTAATCATATCGCCGCTTGCAGTGCGTGTTGCAATTTTATCGCCCGCTTTGTATTCGGGGTCTTTTGCTTTTCCGTCAGCCTTTCCTGCCCATGCAGCTTTCCATGATTTTGCAAGCTCCGGATTTTCTTTTGCCCATGCGTCAAATTCTTTTTTCCAGTCAGATTCAGCTTTTGCAAAAGAATCTTTTTTAGAAGCAAAATATTTTTCGGCTTCAGGATCAATCTGGAAGAACTGAGCCGGATCGAGTCCGAGATTTTTCTTTGTTGCAGCAACATCTGCGTCGCCAAGCGGTTCGCCGTGAACTGCAGGTGTTCCCTGCTTCGGTGCATATTTTCCGATGATTGACTTGAGCATGATAAGCGTCGGCTTATCGGTGCATTTTTTTGCTTCGTCGACAAGCGCGCAAATCTGATTCACGTCGTACATTGAGCCGGCAAGAACCTGCCAGCCGTATGATTCATACCGTTTTTTGATGTCGTCAGTAAAAGTAATATCCGTTGAGCCGTCGATGCTTATTTTGTTCTGGTCATAGAACGCAATGAGCTTTCCGAGCTTGAGGTGACCGGCGAGACTTGATGCTTCGGAAGAAACACCTTCCTCCAGACATCCTTCGCCAACGAGCGTATATGTGTAGTGATTTACGATTGTGTGATTCTTTGTGTTGTATTTAGCTGCAAGCATTGTTTCGGCCATTGCTTCGCCAACAGCAAGCGCAATGCCCTGTCCGAGCGGACCGCTTGTGCTTTCAACACCGTCTGTCCATCCGTACTCAGGATGACCCGGGCACTTTGAACCGACCTGGCGGAATTTTTTAATATCATTGAGGCTTACTTTGTATCCGGCAAGATGAAGCACTGAATACAAAAGCATAGAGCCGTGTCCTGCAGAAAGAAGGAAGCGGTCGCGGTCAACCCATTTTGAATCAGCCGGATTATGTTTCATAATTTCGCCGTAGAGAACAGCGGCAAGCTCTGCGCATCCAAGCGGAAGTCCCGGGTGACCTGAGTTAGCTTTCTGAATTGCATCAATTGAAAGACTGCGGATCGATTTTGCTACTGCCGCGATTCCTTTTTCATTCATCATTCTAAAACCCCTGTATGTATTTCTAATTCAGTCAGTATACAGTTTTTTAACCGCGAAGGGAACGGATAAGCGTAAGCAGTTCAGGTTCATCAATATGAGCTTCAAGCGCTCTTCTGAATTCAGTTTTTTGAAAGAGACCTGCAAGACTGGAAAGAATTTTCAAGTGAGACTGAACGCCTGATGTAAGAAGGACAAACAGAACATACACAGAGCGATTGTCAGGAGCTTTCATTTCAATTGGTTCTTTAAGATAGCAGACAGCAATGCGCTGGTCTGAAAAATTTTTTAAAAGCGGATGCTGTGCGTGCGGGATTGCAATTCCATTTCCAACGGCAGTGCTAAGCACTTCTTCACGTTTGCACAATTCACTGCATACTTCTTCGGGTGTTACATCAGGGGGCAGCGCAATTTTGCTGGACAAAGACTTATAAATTTCTTTTGGGGTAGATCCGACAATGTTTTTATATACACCGCCCAGGTGAATCATTTCACAGATATTCAGTTCCGGTTCCATTTTTTACCTCCGGCAGGCTGAATCTAAATGACTTCAAACCCGTCCGTCCGCAGGTCGTCGGCGGCCGCGGTTAAATCTTCCTCAATATCCTCAAAATTATATTCCATGCCTTCGAGCGAAAGCTGCATTGCATCTGCATCAGCCGCCGCACCGGAAGCATCATTCATAATTGTTTCCAAAATGTGGGTAATGTGCGTGAACAACTGCGACAGCGTTACGAGTTCCTGCTGCGGGAATTGCTCAAGATTGTTACCTGCCAAATCTACTTTGTACACAAGCGAGCCAACTCTGGAATACAATTCGAGCGCACTGTGGCGAATCGGACCAAGCACTGAATCGGCAAACCAGTTGTACTTTTTCGCGAGTATATCATTTCTCTCCAATATGTGCAATGTAAGGAATTTCCGCTCAGGAGCTGAAAGTACCATCGATTCTGGTATCATGCGGTCAACAAGAGCGTCCATGTCAGTTTTTTTCTCATGCAAGTTGTCGGTGACGAATGAATCAATCACGTAATCAGGAAGATCGTACTGAGGAACAGCACAGTCAGTGCCTGATGAAAAATCATTTTTATTCCATGCGCCTACAGCAGGCACATCTTCTCCCGTCCGCCACAATCGTGTTTCTACACCAAAAAGCTCCATCGAAACTTTTTTTGCAGCGGAAAGAAATTCTGTAATTGACCCGCACGACGGCGTGCACAGTTCGCGACGGTGCTCATAAAAAACATTCGCCAGCTGTTCTTCCATGCTTGCGCACGGACCCATGCGGTCAAAACTTTCGAGCAGCGCATTTTCAACAATTGAATTCCACTTCTGGCGTTCAATGTCTTCAGCATTCATCTGGAAAGGATTCTGCTTATGAACGATAACAGGATACAGTTCGACAATTCCTTTGTCCCAGTCACGCACGCGGCACAACAGACGGTCACCCTTTTTAAAACCTGCTTCGTCGATAATGCGGTCAAGCGAAACGCCAGTCATTTTAACGCGCGGCGGAAGCTGAAAATCACGCTCAACGAGATTGAGATCTTTATTGATTGGATCAGCGGCGATGTACTGCGAAGCATATTCGTCGCCGAACAGTGTGAACAAATCGAGCGCAGTGTTGCAGTCCATTTCTACAGTGCGCTTCGGAAGCTCAACGCCGTTGTATTCAAAATGAAGGAAAGAAGACAAAAGATCGTTGTCAACAAACGGCATGCAGCGGTCTCCGGGCACAAATGCGCGCTGCTCAATTTCTGTCTGAAGCGGCACAAAACTGAACAGCTGGCCCGTAAACGCACCAGAGCGCGTAAGATACATTTTCTGCTCAAGAGGGAACACAAGCGGATCAGACTCAAGATAGTCGGCAGCTTCCGAGACAGACGCTTTTACACCTGCCTGAGCAAGCATGCGTGTAAGCTCCCGTGCACTGAAAACATCGCGGTATGTACGAAGAAATTTTGTTAAAAGCGATTCACCGGAGACTGTCATATCTTTAAGTTACTCAAATTGTGCGTTTTCGGACAGTTAAATTTCGCGTATGTCCTTTATCTCAGCTCCAACCTTAGTGAGAACATCTTTCATCTGGTCGAGAGAGATGTCCACGGCTTTTACAGTGATGCATCGTTTTGATACATTGCTTCCATCGTATGTTACGGTAGAAATAATGTTGCCGCCAAAGTCTGCAATTCCCTGTGTTGCTTTTGCAAGCTGCCCCGGTTTTTCATCGAGTTCAAATGTTGCGCGAACACCGTGTCTGCGGGCACCGAACATATCGATAAAAACATGGAAAATATCTGTCTCTGTAACAATGCCGACCATTACATCATTTTTCATAACCGGCAGGCATCCAATGCTGCTGTCTGCCATGATGCGGGCAGCCTCTTCCACAACTTCCGTTTCAGGAACAGTTATGATGTTTTTTGTCATCACCTTTTCGACCTTAAGTTTAGAAAGGAGATAACTGAGTTCATACATGTCGAGCGTTGTTGCGCCGGAAGCACCTGCCTTGGCAAGATCATTTTTCGTAATAATGCCAACAAGACGGTTATTGCGGTCAAGGACGGGAAGTTTATTTATTTTTTCTTTCGTCATGAGCGCTTTCGCGTCAGTAACGGACGTATCGGGATTTACGAAAATAGGATTTTTAGTCATCACATCGGAAATAATCATAGAAGCCTCCTATAAGGATTAAAATAACTGCTGATACCACAACTATGCTATATAAAGTGTAACACAGCAAAGTGCCAAAAGCGAACTTTCAGCCTCCGAGGTACGCTTTTTTTACAGCCGGGTCGTTAATCAATTCCCGCGACGGGCCGGAAGAAGCTACTTCTCCCGTCTCAAGAATGTAAACACGGTTTGCTATCGTCATTGCCTTGAATGCATTCTGTTCCACAAGCAGAATCGTTGTTCCCTCTTTGTTGATTTTCTGAATGATTTCAAATATCTCATCAACAAGTATCGGAGCGAGTCCCATGCTCGGTTCATCGAGCAGAAGAAGCTTCGGTTTTGACATAAGTCCGCGTCCCATCGCAAGCATCTGCTGCTCGCCG
>LAHS01000064.1_pt1 | contig 27543 bp, 25 predicted proteins | sample 329651 | NCBI WGS metagenome assembly LAHS01 (sample SAMN03275699, study PRJNA271635) | activated sludge metagenome | isolation source: sample C-1 Sludge from hydrolytic chamber (first chamber) of Anaerobic... | reverse complement strand
CATCAATCTAACACCTTTTCTATTTTGCCCCAACCTCTTGAACTAACAACTATTATTCGATACCATATTGAATTTCTAATTTATTCGGTATGGCGGGTATATCGTTTGATTTAACATCCGTCTCGGCAAGTCGTAATGGCTGTAGTAGATACTTACTTTCAACATCAAATGGAATGGCTACACTTTCCATTTTGTTATTCATTTGACTTCTCGCCAGTAAGCCATTTTTGGATAAATCAATGCTCGTAATCGAATCGATTGTTTCTTTTAGCATTTGCTGATCTTTCGGGCGCAGTGGCATCCTTTCTTCCATAAGAAACGGTTGGATATTTTCTTTAATAAATCCTTGTGCCTCGATTAAACAAGAAAATTCATTTAACTTAGCAGCATATAATTTTAGTTGGCGTTTCTCTTTTGCACGTTGCTGATTCAGCTCGTTTACCTTTTTCTCAATTCGAGCTAAACGCTTTTTGGATAGGTTAATCAAATAGTTTTGGACTGTATTTATTTCTTCCACAATGATAGCTTCCGCTTCCCGTACTTTCGCATGCTGCGTAACACACACTTCTTGCTGTTCATTTAAACGCAGAACACGTTCTTTGAAAAAATCATTTTGTGTATGATGGCCAAAAATGGCTTTCATCAACCCTTTTCCATGAATTTTTTTATGTTGTGCGTCCAAACGCTCATATTCTCTCATGTATTCATTATGCATATTACGATATTCACGTAATGCCTGTTGATAGATCACTGCTTTTTCAGTAAATTGTTCAACGAAATCATCTTGTAAATAATCATGTTGTGCAATCGTTTGTAAGAGCTGATACAAAGTTTGAACATTTTTGAAGACGTTTGCTACCTGCTCGTATTCCTGTTCATATTCTTGTACAATGGCTAAATCACGCTGATAACGCGAAAATTCATATTGTGTATCTCCCGCAAATTTTTCTATGTTTTCTACTGCTGATTGGAACGGGTCACGTTCCGGTATAACTGTTAATTCGAAACGGAAACGCTCCAGCCATTGTAAAAAACGAATAATAATGGCGTACGTTTTTTTATCGCTATTCTCCGCAACACGTTGAATTTGTGCAATTAGATTATCATATTGGCTACGCTGCCATAACTCTTTATTGTCTGTTTGTTGTGCTTCAAGGGCGTCCATTGCAGAAATGGCTACAAAATCACTTAATAAATGACCAATTCGTTCTTTTTCAGAACGAATAAATGCTTCTGTATTATTATTTTTATCAATGCCATTAACGATACAAAGTGGAACTACCCCTTTATTTTTTAAGGCTTCCATTAATAAAACTTCTGCATCGATTGCCATTGATTCTGAACGTAACACCCAAAAAATTTCATCCACTCGATTGATTAGCGATTCGGAGAAGTATGCCATCTCTCCCCCACCCGCTTCTAATGAGACCGAATCGATAATTGTCACAGATTTTAATAATTCATGCTTCACATATACTTCTAGATAATCTAAATGTTCACGTAAAATTTGTGATGCAAACGTATCACCTGTAGTAAGTAATTCTAATTTGCTCATATCAAATATTGCCACCATACCATCTAAAAAATATGCTTTAATTTCCTCATGCTCACCATATCGTAAAAACGTGTTAACCCCTGTCGGATTTTGATCGCTTACAGGTAAAATAGAACGACCAAGAAGACCATTCACCATTGTTGTTTTTCCTACTCGTTCTTTTCCGACTATCAGTACCATTGTTTGATTGTTTGCATCTTGGATTATACGATTTAAGTGCTTAGCTGTATCTTTCACATATGTATTTTGTACAATAATGCTGTGCAGTTGACGTAAACGATCCACAAACTGTGGCAAAATATTATTCGCTGAGGCTGTATAGTCGATTGGCGTAGTGTCAATATTCGTCATCCTCAAAACCTACTTTCATATGTATCTATAGTTCCATTATAAATGAAACTATTCGATTTCTTATATATAGTCATAAAATTTTATGACAAAAAAGGACAAACTACTTAGTTCGAGTTGTCACAAATAGGATTTCCTTCTTAGGTTAAATTTCTCTATTTTTCACATTTATCGCACAACTAGGTATATGCAATGATAGTGCCTCATGCTAATTACTAGAAAAAATCCACACATCCTATCACTTTACTTGTGAAACATAATGTTATTTATTCGTCCAACCCAGCCATTCTTGCATAAACTTTACTAAGTGTTGGCATACCGCCTTGTGCACTTACTTGCTCAACCGCAAGCGAGGCCGCTATATTCGCAAAGTATACTGCTTCATCCAACGACTGCCCCTCTACTAATGCATAGGCAAGCGCTCCATTAAAAGTATCCCCAGCTCCAGTTGTATCCACTGCTTTTGTCATATAGCCAGGGACATGAATAGGATATTCGCCATCAAAATAACGCGCCCCATCACGACCAAGTGTAATAATTAGTTTATTCGGATATTTTTCGAGCGTTTGATCGAAATCATTTCCAAATAGCTGGGCACACTCCACTTCATTTGGTGTCAAGTAGGTAATATCATCCATCCAGCGCATATCAAAGTTCACCGCAGGGGCTGGGTTTAACAGCACTGGTACATTCGCTTCTTTACATAATTTTATAGCATGTGCTGTCGTCTCCATCGGAATTTCAAGCTGTAAGATCACCATTTGACTTTGCGTAATGACATCTTTTACAGCATCCAAATGTGTTGGTTCCAGCTTATAATTTGCTCCTGGGACCACGATGATACGATTATCATTGTGATGCACTAAAATATTCGCAATGCCCGTCGATTCTGAGGTTGTTAGAAGCGATGTTGTATCAATATGCTCCTGCTCTAAAACTGTTCGCAATGTATGCCCAAAACGATCATCGCCTACACAACCAATCATTGTGACGTTGCTGCCTAAACGAGCCGCTGCAATCGCCTGATTAGCCCCCTTTCCTCCAGGACTTGTTTGAAATTGTTGCCCAAGAACTGTTTCTCCCTGTTGCGGGAAATCCGCCATTTGTATCACTAAATCCATATTTAAACTACCAATTACTGTAATCATCTAAATCATCCTTTCGATTCCTTCTTTCTATTTTAACGACTTGACAAAAGAAAGACAAAGGCTTCCATGTTCCAATATTTCGAAGTCTCTGCGCTGGCAACATTCCCCATCAAAGCTAAAAACGTTTACAGCAAAAAAGTGTTAGATTGATTCCAGTCAATCTAACACTTTTCTCAGCTTTACTTGCCCATTAGTAGGCTACACGTTGTGCTTCATAGGCAGCAATATGGTCTTCGTATTTAAATGTTAGGGCAATTTCATCCCAGCCATTTAATAATGTTTCTTTATAATAAGAATCAATGTTAAATGTATAAACTTTGCCATCTTCACCTGTTACTGTTTGTGCTTCAAGATTTACTTCGACATGATAAGGTTTCTCTAAACCTTTTGCTAAAATTTCATCGCACTCTGCTTCCGTTAATTTGATAGGTAATATACCATTTTTGAAGCAGTTATTATGGAAAATATCCGCAAATGAAGGGGCAATAACGACGTTAAAGCCATAATCTAAAATTGCCCACGGTGCATGCTCACGTGAAGAGCCACAGCCAAAATTATCTTGCGCTACTAAAATTTTAGAGTTTTTAAATTCTGCTTTATTTAATACAAAGTCCTGTACTTCATTGCCTTGTGCATCAAAACGCCAATGATAAAATAAAAATTGACCAAAGCCTGTACGCTCAATGCGTTTTAAAAACTCTTTTGAAATGATTTGATCTGTATCGACATTTTTACGATCAAGTGGTGTTATCACACTATTTACGATATTAATTGGTTGCATTTTCAATCATCCTTTCCGTATAAATGGTGCGTTTACACAGTTTCCTTCACGAATTCTCGTACATCTACAAAATGACCTGCAATCGCTGCAGCGGCTGCCATCGGAGGTGATACTAAGTGCGTGCGAGCACCAGCACCTTGACGACCTTCGAAATTACGGTTTGAGGTAGATGCACAGCGTTTACCAGCTGGGACCACATCATCATTCATCGCTAAGCACATTGAACAACCGGATTCGCGCCATTCAAAACCTGCATCAATGAAAATTTTATCTAAACCTTCTGCTTCTGCTTGTTTTTTTGTAGAATGGGAACCTGGGACAACAATTGCTGTTACGTTTTCATGCACTTTACGTCCTTGAATAACATTTGCAGCAGCTCGTAAATCACTTAAACGTGAGTTCGTACATGAGCCGATAAATACGTATTGGATATCGATTGAAGTTAATGGTTGCCCTTCTTCTAAGCCCATATAGGCAAGTGCTTTACGAAGTGCGGCTTTATCTGACTCATCCTGATAATCAGCTTGCGTAGGAACATTTTGTGATACACCCGCGCCCATTGAGGGATTTGTACCCCATGTAATAATCGGCTCGATTTCCTCTGCTTTAATGATGCGGACTTCATCATATGTTGCGTCTTCATCGGATGCTAAACTTAGCCAATAAGCTGTCGCTTCTTCAAATTTCTCACCTTGTGGTGCATATTTGCGGCCACGAATATAATCCACTGTGATTTGGTCAGGTGATACAAGACCAGCCTTTGCACCCGCTTCGATGGACATATTACAGATAGTCATGCGCTCTTCCATTGACAGTTTGTGAATTGCCTCTCCAGTGAATTCCACAATATGCCCTGTACCAACGCCAATACCGAATTTCGAGATGATCGCTAAAATAATATCCTTAGCAGCAACGCCAACAGGTAGCTCTCCTTCAACGCGGATTTCCATCGTTTTTGGCTTGTTTTGCCACAATGTTTGTGTAGACATTACGTGCTCTACTTCGGATGTACCGATACCAAATGCAATGGCACCAAATGCACCGTGTGTAGATGTATGCGAGTCACCACAAACAATTGTTTTGCCAGGCTGTGTTAAACCTAATTCTGGTCCAATCACGTGGACAATCCCTTGGTCAGGGTGACCCATGCCTGCCAGCTCAACACCGAATTCAGCAGCATTTTTCGCCAGTGTTTCAATTTGATTGCGTGCAATTGGATCATTGATCGTCGGTAGATTTTTCGTTGGCACGTTATGATCCATCGTCGCAAAGCTTAAATCAGGACGACGCACTTTCCGTCCATTTATGCGTAGACCTTCAAATGCTTGCGGAGAAGTTACTTCATGAATTAAATGAAGATCAATATATAACAGGTCCGGTTTGCCCTCTTCCTGATAAACAACATGTTTATCCCAAATCTTTTCAATTATATTTTTTCCCATTGTCTTCACCTATTTCTTAAATATATGTTGTCATAATACTTTCTGAAACAAAACTTGTATCAATTTCATTAATAACTTTATCTGTCCATTCATTTGTAGATAGCGTGCGTCCTCCATCACGTGCAAGATCAGCTGTAAAGTACCCATCATCAAATACTGCACTTACTGCACGTTCGATTTCAGCCGCTTCTTCTGCTAGGCCAAATGAGTATTGTAACATCATAGCGACTGACAGAATCGTTGCTGCTGGATTTGCCACACCTTGCCCTGCAATTTCTGGTGCTGAACCGTGTACTGGTTCGTAAAGTCCAAAATTATCACCGCGGATGGATGCGGATGGTAGTACGCCAAGAGAACCTGTAATAACCGATGCTTCATCACTTAAAATATCACCAAACATATTTTCTGTTACAACGACATCATAATGAGCAGGATTTGTAATTAATTTCATCGCTACGGAATCTACTAAGTTGTGTTCCACTTGAACATCTGGATAGTCTTTTTTCTTCGCTTCTACAACTTCGCGCCATAAACGGCTAGTTTCAAGTACGTTTGCCTTATCGACTGAACATAATTTGCCTCCACGTAAACGTGCTAATTCAAAGGCATTTTCAACGATACGCTCTACTTCAGCTGTTGAGTAAACTGTTGTATCAATCGCGCCATTTTCAGTACGCATACGTGGTTCCCCGAAGTATACGCCGCCTGTAAGTTCACGTACGATCATTAAATCGACGTTTTCGGCTACTTCACGTTTTAAAGGTGAAGCCTCTAGTAAACTCGGGAACGCCTTTACTGGACGTAAATTTGCAAATAAGTCAAAGTGCTTGCGGATACGAAGTAAGCCTTTTTCTGGACGTAATTCTGGCGGGTTATTGTCCCATTTTGGCCCCCCTACTGCGCCTAGTAAAATCGCATCACTGCTCTCACACATTTCAATTGTTTCATCGGGTAGTGGATTGTTGTGTTGATCGATGGCAGCGCCTCCGATTGTTCCATATCCTAAATGGAATGTATGGTTGAAACGTTTGCCGATTACTTGTAGTACACGTATAGCTGACGCAACCACCTCTGGCCCAATTCCATCGCCAGGAAGTACTGTAATTTTTTTCTCCATCGTAAAACACCTTTCTTTGTCTAGCGTACGGTTACGCTATTTTAGTAAAGACTCTCACCTGCTTTGCTAGGTGAGAGTCAAATCAAGTTAAACGAGTTCACCTTGTGCTCGAAGACTTACCTGAATTAAATGTCGGTTAATCGCATTTAAATAAGCTTTCGCGGATGCTTCTAATACATCCTGTGAAGAGTTTCGTCCCGTTGTTGATACACCATCGTATCGGATATTAATAACAGCCTCACCAAGTGCATCACGCCCTTTGCCGACAGACTTCACTCGGTAATCAATGACATTGATAGCACCAGGCACAAGCTGTTCTAACGTATTAAATATTGCTTCCACTGAGCCTGAGCCTGTAGCCACAACATTTTTCACATTGCCTTCTGGCGTCACGACCGTCGCGGTAGCAGTTGGAATATTTTCTGTTCCATATTGCACTTGTACCATTTTAAGCTCAAACAATGGCACATCTTCGATTTGAATTTGCTGCTCTGTTAGCAGCGTTAATAAATCTTCTTCCGTAATTTCTTTTTTACGGTCGGCTAGTTTTTTAAATTCAGCAAAAGCTTTGTTTAGCTTTTCATCTGACAGTGTAAAGCCCATTGTTTCTGCACGATCACGGAAAGCAGCGCGTCCTGAATGTTTGCCAAGAACAAGCGGTACTTCTCCTTCGCCAATCAGTGCAGGTGATATAATTTCATATGTTTCAGGATTTTTTAACACGCCATCTTGGTGAATGCCCGACTCATGTGCAAATGCATTTTTACCGACAATTGCTTTATTCGGCTGAATAACGACATTCGTTAGTTTACTAACTAATTGCGATGTACGCTTAATTTCCTGTAAATTGATGCCTGTTTCAACAGGATAGATATCTTTCCGGATATGGAGCGCTACTGCGATTTCCTCTAGAGCAACATTCCCTGCACGCTCCCCGATACCGTTAATTGTTCCTTCAACTTGTGTCGCACCATTTTCGATCGCTGCAATGGTGTTAGCCGTCGCCATTCCTAAATCATCATGGCAGTGTGCTGAGAATTTCACCTTTTCAGCACCTTTGACGTTTTCTAGTAAAAATTTGAATAATGCGCCATATTCTTGCGGAGAAGCATAGCCCACTGTATCTGGCACGTTAATCGTCGTCGCGCCAGCAGCAATAACATCATTCATAATACGTACTAAAAATTCGCGATTTGAGCGGAAAGCATCTTCGGCAGACCATTGCACAAGTGGGAAGTATTTTTTCGCATATTTCACTGCTTCAATGGCTTGCTCTACCACTTGATCAGGTGATTTTTTCAACTTATATTCCATATGGATTGGAGATGTTGCTAAAAAAATATGAATATGCGGTTGTTCAGCTACTTTAATCGCTTCCCATGTTGTATCAATATCTTTTTGCACGCAACGCGCTAGCCCTGTAACGATTGAATTTTTCACAGTACCCGCAATACGCTGGACCGCATCAAAATCACCGGGAGATGAAGCAGGAAAACCTGCTTCAATAATTGTTACACCTAGACGTTCAAGTTGCTTGGCAATCTCAATTTTCTCTGCTGTATTTAAATTAATACCGGCAGATTGTTCACCATCGCGAAGTGTTGTATCGAAAATATCAATTTTTCGCACTTGTAGCCACTTCTCTCACAACTTTTTCCTTACCTTCATTGATGAATGGCATCATTGCACGTAGTTTTGCGCCAACTTCTTCGATTTGGTGGTTTGCACCAGCTTCTTTGAATTTTGTATAGTCTGGACGACCATTTTCATTTTCTTGAATCCAACGACGAGCAAATGTACCATCTTGGATATCTGTTAATACGTCTTTCATGCGAGCTTTAACTGAATCGTCGATGATGCGTGGACCTGCAACATAATCACCCCACTCAGCTGTATCTGAAACAGAGTAACGCATTGTCGCCATACCGCCTTCAAACATTAAATCTACGATTAATTTTAATTCGTGTAATGTCTCAAAGTAAGCAAGCTCTGGTTGGTAGCCAGCTTCTACTAATGTTTCAAATCCAGCTTTTACTAATTGAGTTGCCCCACCGCAAAGTACAGCTTGCTCACCGAATAGATCCGTTTCAGTTTCTTCTTTGAATGATGTTTCTAGTAAACCGCCACGAGCAGCGCCAATACCTTTACCGTAAGCAAGTGCTAAATCTTTTGCTTGACCCGTTGCATCTTGGTGGATAGCAAATAGTCCTGGTACACCAGCACCTTGTTGGAATTGACGACGCACTAGATGCCCTGGTCCTTTTGGTGCTACTAAAAATACGTCAACATCTGCTGGTGGCGTAATTTGACCAAAGTGAATATTGAAACCATGTGCAAACATTAGTGCTTTACCAGCTTCTAAATATGGAGCAATTTCAGCTTCATAAACTGCTTTTTGACGCTCATCTGGTAGTAAGATTTGGATTACATCTGCTTCTTGCGCTGCTTCTGCAACTGTTTTAACGTCTAAGCCATCAGCTTTTGCTGCATCGAAAGATCCACCTGGACGAACACCTACTACTACATCAAAACCTGATTCTTTAAGGTTTAATGCATGTGCATGACCTTGTGAGCCATAACCGATAATTGCGATTTTTTTCCCTTTTAATACGTCCTCGTTGATGTTTTGTTCATAGTACATTGTAGCCATTGTTTGTTTCCTCCTAAAATTGGGTTTGTTTTTTTTAAACTTATGAGCATTTGCAGCTTTACAGTGCCTCAAATCACAAGTTTCGATTTTATATGCAAACTATTTTAAAATAGAGAGCTGCGTATTGATGGTTTTTTGTGTTTCACGAACAGATGCCGTTGCACCTGTGCGCGTTAATTCTTTAATACCATATGGGCGAATAAGCTCAATAAAGGCATCAATTTTTTCTGGATTTCCTACCACTTGATATGTCACAACGTTTTTCGCTGTATCAATAATTTGTGGACGGAATGGCTCAACAATTGAGTTCATTTCCAGACGTAAATTTGGTGGTGAAATAACCTTCACAAGCGCTAGCTCACGAAGCACGATGGATTTATCTGTAATGTCATTGACCTTTAACACATCAATTTGCTTCGATAATTGCTTCACTAGTTGTTCAATTTTGCGCTCATCTTCTACATTCACAACAAATGTCATTTTTGAGAAGTTTGGCTGTTCAGTATGACCAACTGTAATCGATTCGATATTGAATTGACGCTTCATAAGTAAACCTGTTATACGGTTTAATACACCACTTTGATTAATCACTGTTACTGTAATTACTCGTTTCAATTCTTTTTCACCCCAATCATTTCATGTAACCCTTTACCTGGTGCAACCATAGGGTATACACATTCAAGCTGTTTTACACGGCAGTCGATTAACGCTGGCTCGTCAGAAAGAAGTGCCTCACGGAAAATACTTTCCGCTTCGTCAATTGTGTTAATTCGATAGCCTTTAATGCCGTAAGCATCCGCTAATTTAACAAAATCTGGCTGGATTGGCATAAGTGATGATGAATAACGCTCTTCATAGAATGTTTGTTGCCATTGGCGTACCATCCCTAAACAACTGTTATTTAAAATCACAATTTTTACTGGTAAGTTGAATTCTTTTAATAATGAAAGCTCTTGTGCAGTCATTTGGAAGCCTGCATCGCCTACAATCGAAACAACTTTTTTGTCTGGCTTCGCAAACTGGGCCCCTATTGCAGCTGGGAAGCCGAAGCCCATCGTACCAAGTCCACCAGACGTTACCCAACCATGATCATTGTTTAAGCGGTAATATTGCGCAGCCCACATTTGATGCTGCCCTACATCCGTCGTCACAATGGCATCACCTTCAGTAATTTTATGCACAAGTTCTAGTGCTTCCTGCGGTAACACCTCTGTGTCTCCATCTTCTTTTGAATACCACAGCGGATATTCTTTTGCATGATTGTTTAAAAATTCAAGCCATTGTTTCGTATCTGGACCTTCAAAATCTTTTTTCAGAAGAGATTTTAATGCCTCTTTTGCATCCGCCACGATTGGAATATCGGTCGGTACGTTTTTTCCGATTTCAGCTGGATCAATGTCAATATGAACGATTGTTGCATTTGGAGCAAACGTTGCTAAATTCCCTGTTAAACGGTCATCAAATCGAGCACCAATATTTAATAGTAAATCTGACTTAGTAATCGCCATATTTGCCGTTACTGTTCCATGCATTCCGGCCATTCCAATGAATAAATCGTGATCGCCATGGATGGAGCCAAGACCTAATAAGGTATTCGTCACAGGAATTTGATACTTCTCAGCGAATGTTGTTAATTCTTCACGAGCATCGGCAAATAGTACACCCGCCCCTGCTAGAATTACTGGATTTTTCGCTAGCGAAATAGCTTGAATAGCCTTTTGAATTTGCAAATAGTTCGGCTTGTATGTTGGCTGATAGCCTGGTAAATAAATTTCTTCTGGTTCTTGTGGTGGATTATTTACATCAAACAGCATTTGAGATACATTTTTCGGGAAATCTACCACAACAGGTCCTTTACGACCTGTATTCGCAATATGGAACGCTTCTTTCACTATGCGAGGGATATCATTGACATCTTGCACTTGGTAGTTGTGCTTTGTAATAGGTGTTGTAATCCCCATAATATCTGCCTCTTGGAATGCATCTGTCCCAATAACCGTTGTCGCTACTTGACCAGTAAAGACAACTAAAGGAATGGAATCAATCATCGCATCGGCAATACCAGTTACTAAGTTCGTTGCCCCTGGACCGCTTGTTGCGATAACAACACCCGGCTTATTCGATACACGTGCATAGCCTTCAGCTGCGTGAATGGCACCTTGCTCGTGACGTGTTAAAATATGACGAATTGGGTTTTTGTACATTGCATCATATATTTGAAGTACTGCTCCACCTGGATAGCCAAAAATAATATCTACATCTTGATCATGCAGCGCTTGGACTAAAACGTCTGCACCATCTTTCGCTTGAAAAGTTTGTTCTACTTCTTCTGTCGCCAATTGTTCTTTTTCATTAATTGAAACATTCGCACTCATCAAAATATGCCTCCTTCTTGTCTTTCGATTCACACCAGCATACGACTACCTCATCTAGTTAATGAACACTTTAGTGATGTAACGCTGAAAAGGTTCAACTATTTATGCTGAAAACGGAATATTCTACGCTTAATAAATAATAAAAAGCCTTTTTCTCCGAACGCAAAGAACTACCTTGCGTAGGGATGAAAAAGACTTTTCATGGTACCACCCTTGTTTATAGCAATCATATTGCTACCTCGCGAATAAATGAAAGCATTTATGCACCAATGCAAGTGAACTTACATCCAATACGGTGTCATAAATCATTTATTCATTAATAACGAGCACTTCGATTATGCCCGGAACTATCTAATGGCGATCACGCGTTTAATAGTTCACTCCGAGGGGATGTCGGATCTAGTTGTATCGCCGGCTTCCAGCACGACCGGCTCTCTGGTAGATACAAGGCTCTAGAACCTTTAACCTCATCAACGTTTTAACCTATTGATTTTTTACTAGTTTTTAAGACTAAATTTTCATCACGCCACCTGTTGAGGCGCTTGTTACTAATTTTGAATATCTCGCTAACCAGCCACGTTTGATTTTCGGTTCAAACACTGGCAGTTTTGCGCGACGTTCTGCTAATACTTCATCTGAAACTTCTAAATTAATTGTACGATTTGGTAAATCAATCGTAATGATGTCACCATTTTCAACTAAGGCGATTGGACCGCCTTCTGCTGCTTCCGGCGATATATGCCCGATTGAAATACCACGAGATGCACCGGAGAATCGACCGTCCGTAATTAATGCTACCTTTGTACCGAGACCACGACCTTGAATGGCTGATGTAGGTGCTAACATTTCTGGCATCCCTGGGCCACCTTTTGGTCCTTCATAACGAATGACGACGACATGGCCTTCCTTAACAGTACCGTTATCAATATTTTCTTGCGCTGCTTCTTGTGATTCGAAGACAATAGCTTCCCCTGTAAATACTTTAATCGAAGGATCGACAGCACCTACTTTAATGACAGAGCCATCTGGTGCGATGTTACCAAATAGCACCGATAAACCTCCGACTGGGCTATAAGGATTGTCTTTTGTACGAATAACTTGATCATTTGTAATGTGATAATCTTTGACGAGTTCGCCCATTGTTAGACCTGCAACAGTCGGACGATTTGGATGAATGGCACCTGGAATAGATGCTAATTCATTAATGATGGCACTGACACCACCTGCTTTATTGATATCATCCATTGAAATATCGGAAGCAGGCATAATTTTTGCTAAATATGGCACACGCTCTGCAACTTTATTAATATCTTCAATGTTATAGTCGATTTCAGCTTCATTTGCGATTGCTAATGTGTGAAGCACCGTATTTGTGGAACCGCCCATTGCCATATCGAGTGCAAATGCATCATCAATTGCTTCTTTTGTAATGATGTCACGTGGCTTAACGTCTTCTTTAATCATGCGCACTAATTGTTTAGCGGCTTCTTTAATCAACTTATGTCGATCTTCAGACGTAGCAACGATTGTACCGTTGCCTGGAAGTGCTACACCTAGCATTTCCATTAAGCAGTTCATGGAGTTCGCTGTGAACATCCCTGAACATGAACCACATGTTGGACATGCATTATTTTCAATATCTAACAGCTCTTCAGCTGACATATTACCTGATTTATGAGCCCCAACACCTTCAAATACTGAAGTTAATGAAAGCTGTTTTCCTGTAGCAGATGTACCTGCCTCCATTGGACCACCAGATACAAAAATTGATGGTACGTTCGTACGAACTGCTGCCATTAACATTCCTGGTGTGATTTTGTCACAGTTTGGAATGTAAAATACGCCATCAAACCAGTGTGCATTAATAACTGTTTCTGCTGAATCCGCTATAATTTCACGGCTTGGTAAAGAATAACGCATACCAATATGGCCCATTGCAATACCATCATCCACACCAATCGTATTAAATTCGAATGGAATGCCCCCCGCTTCAATTATGGCTTCTTTCACTACATCAGCAAATGTACGTAAATGAACGTGACCTGGAATAATGTCGATATAAGAGTTACAAACCCCAATAAATGGTTTCCCTAAATCTTTTGCTTTTACTTTGCCTGTTGCATATAAAAGACTACGATGTGGCGCACGATCTACGCCTACTTTAATCATGTCACTTCTCATTTTAAACGCCCCTCATTTATTGCTATGTTCGTCGCTATATACAAAATGTTCTGTCTATTTTGTTTTTACCTAGCTGATTGCCTTTGTGGCAACTGATTGTAGGAACGAACGTATTAAATTGTTGTTATCATAGTACGAATAACTAGGCTAAGTCAACAGTATTTTTTGAATTGTTTAAACAATTCAAAAACTCAGCGAAATTTGAAATCGTTTACATGCTGATTAAGCATCGGTTTTATCTCGATTTGATAAATATTTTGACATTTCGTTCAAATTTAAATTTTTTCATTATAAACACTATTTCGGTGATTATTTATCAAACATGCTTTCATCTTTCCCAATACACTTCTTAAAAAAATTTTACAATTCAGTTGTTGTTAAATTCTAAATTTTACAATATGAATAATTGCTCTAAGTAACGTGTGAAAAATACTTTGTCAGGATCATATTGTGCACGAACTGTTAAAAATTTATCTATATTTGGATATAGTGCGTGTACTTGCTGTGCAGTTAAATGGCTTTGTTTTCCCCAATGTGGTCGACCATGATATTTTTGCATTAAATTATGCACCCATGTAAAATAAGGCTCTTCCGACATGCCTTTATACATATGAAAAGCAATAAAGGCGGATTCTTGTCCTTGTGTAGGACTTAAATAACCAGTCTCACCTGCTGTTGTACGGCATTCCAATGGAAAATGCACATGCAAATGTCCTTTTTTAAACATTGCATGAATTTCTTCCATGCATGCCTCAAATTGCGTTAATGATATGGCGTACTCGCTTTCTTGGAATTTGACACTTCTAGGAGATGGATAGATTTCATAGCTAATGCCAATCTTCTCGGCCTCCACAACATTGGCAGCAGCTAATTTACTCATTGCACTACTTAAAGCTGGTTTCCATTTACATAGCTCTGAAATCGCAAAAAACGCACCATTTTCTACTATTTGAAGTTTTATATTTTCTACATACTTGCGCCATTCACTTTGATACACTGGGGCCATCGCATTCATACGTTTAATTTGAATCGTTTCACTACCAGGAAAGTAAAACCATTCAACATGTCGATGCTGTCGAATATCTTGTGCAAATGTGGCTAGTCCGTTTGTTAATGTGTCCCTTGTGCCAATATAATGTAAACTATAGAGTGGCAACACTTTTAGCGTCACTTTTACAAGTACTCCTAGCATGCCAAGTGAGACATGAAGTGCCTCGGATAAATCGTCAGTCCCTCGAATATGCTCATGGTAAGTTCCATTTCCATCAACAAAACACCAGCGTGTCACAGCAGACGACAACGAACCTAAAGTCACCCCTGTTCCATGTGTACCAGTAGACACTGCTCCGGCAATGCTCTGTTCTTGAATATCGCCCATATTCATTAAGCCAAACCCATGCTTTGCAAGCAATGGTCCAATCTCATATAAATAAGTGCCTGCCCACAGTGTAGCTTCTTGGTTTTCGGCATCTATCGAAATAAGCCCGCGCATATTATGTAATGACAGTGCAATATGCTCCGGCATGGCAACAGCACTAAATGAATGCGCTGCACCTGTTACACGAATGGTTTTGTTCCTATCACGCGCATGCTTCACTACATTTACAACTTCTTCTATAGAACGAGGTAAATGCATCTCACTTGGATACGCTATTATATTGCCAGCCCAGTTCGTCCATTTCTCCCCATTTTTCCACTTCTCTACAGAAAACATTGACCATCCCCCCTGTACGTCGTAAAGCTACCTACATATTCGTCTTGCCTTATGCCATGAAGTGTTTGAAATCTTTCGCAAAGCTCTCCAGCCTTTGCATGGCGAAAATAGATGGTATCCCCAATTGTGAGTGTTTTGCCTGTTACCTTAATCGGTGTTTGCACTTCTCCTGCCCCTTCTAAACGAAGAAAGGCAAAATAGTTCGGCTCGTAAAATGCCGGGTATCGATCATTCGCCATTGCTCCAGACGCAGGATAACCACCACCATGACAGACAACAATATTAGGCGCAGGTTTCCGCGTCACACGGAGTGCAAAGCCTGCTGCTTTTGACAGTTGCAAATGGGCAAATTGATCGAAAAGGGCTGGTGCATAAAATGCTGAACCAACTGTAATTTCTGTCACTTCTTTCTGCTCCGCAGTATATATCATACTGCCTGTACCTCCACCATTAACAAAGCGTAATTGAGGAAAATAGGCTTTTACATGCGCAATAGCTAATCTACGAAATTGGGTTACTTGCTTTTTGGCTTGAGTTTGCATGAAATCTATTAGCCTACCTTTTATAGCATTAGCAGGCCGATTGCCAACACCAGCTATTTGCGCCTCATATCCCATAACGCCTACAACTTCTATATGCGACTGCTGTTTTATATAAGTTAAAAAAGGCGTGATAGACTCCAGCGAGTCAAGAGATGAGCGCTTTGTACCAAAATAAAGTACTTTAAAATCAGTAGATAAATTAATATCGATACAGATGGATACCTTTACATCAAGCTCCGCTCCTATTTTTTCTAAAAACGCAACTTGCTCACATCTATCTACCATAAATGTGACGGTTTTTCCCTCTTTTACATAGTGCAATAGCTTGCGTACAGCCATATCTTCCATAACAGGATAACCAAGCAGCACATCATCGAAATTTTTTTGGAGTAAAAAGATGGATTCTGCCGCGGTAAATGTCATGAATCCTGTTATATTCGACAGGTGTTGTTGGAGATAGTGCAATACCTCCACCGAGCGTATTGATTTTGTTGCTATGCGGATTTTTTTTTGCCCACAAGCTTGTTGCACCTTTGCGATATTATCATCTAGTGCATCAAGGTCTAACCAAGCAAATGGACGCTCTATGCCATGGAAAGCCTGTTGAAATCTCGTTGTCATTTAATCCCCCTCGTATGATTTATATTGGTCAAGTACAAGAAAAATACACCGAAAGCTTGTCTACTTCACAATAGGCAACAAAAAACAACCGTGTATTACGACGAAATTGCCTTCACGGTTGTTTTAGTATAGGTCAAGCATTGTACTCACCTTTCTATTAGATTTTTAAGAGATTAGGATGCCAATAAAAACTCAGCAGCTAAATTTAACATTACCACCAAATGTAGCGCAGCAATAAAGAATCCTTGGCGATCTAAACGTTTCATAACAGTCATATTCATAAACTATCACCTCTCCTTTTTTTCACATTATACGCTCACCTTGTTCAATTTTCAAACTATTCTTAATATTAAAATATAACTATTTTTCTGACAGCCAAAACCAAATATGGCATGATAAAGAGTGAAATCATGCCTAAAGGAGTGGACGAAATTGAAAAAAGCATTACTGGTAATTGATTATACAAATGATTTTGTAGCAACAGATGGTAAATTAACATGTGGGGAACCAGGACAATTACTCGATACGCCTATTGCAAATTTAATTGAACAATTTATTGCAGAAAAAAATGTCGTCGTCTTCGCTAATGATTTACATGAAGAAAACGATCCATTTCACCCTGAAACAAAGCTTTTTCCTCCTCACAATATTCGGGGAACATCAGGTCGCAATCTATACGGTCATGTTGGTGAAGTTTATAACTTGTATAAGGATAAAGTGATTTGGCTCGATAAAACACGTTATAGTGCCTTTGCAGGAACAAATTTAGCCATTTTATTAAAAGAACGGAACATCGAGGAAGTTCATTTAGTTGGTGTTTGTACAGATATTTGTATTTTGCATACGGCTGTGGATGCTTATAATTTGGGCATTTCTACTGTTATTTATGCAAATGCAGTAGCAAGTTTTGATGCAGCCGGACATGATTGGGCTTTGCGTCATTTTGAACATACTTTAGGAGCGACAGTTGTGAAATAAAATAAATGAAATCATAAAAAAGTAGCTGTAGAGGTTTAATTATCTCCAAAAAGGATATAACTAAGTAATGCCATTATATCTTAACTTTGAGGAGATGAATCATTATGATCAGTTTCATTTGGTATTTAATCATCGGAGGAATTTTAGGTTGGTTAGCTGGCGTCATTTTAGGAAAAGATGTTCCTGGAGGCATTATTGGTAATATTATTGCCGGGATTGTCGGTTCTTGGATAGGTAGTATGGTTTTAGGCAACTGGGGTTGGAAAGTCAGCGATTTCTATGTATTTCCAGCGTTAATAGGTGCAATTGTGCTTATCTTCATTGTAAGCATTATTCTTAAAAGTATGCGTAAAGCTACGTAATTATGTACAAAAAGAGCCATCGATTTAGATGGCTCTTTTATTATTTTGCATTAAGAAGGACGGCTGTTTTTAATTCATCGTGGTAATCATTATACAAATTATAGTAATGTAAGACATTTTTAACGTATTCTTCACTATGATTATAATTGAAAACGGCTCGTTTTACGTCACCTTTTGCCGCGCCATACTTTGATAAATAATTGGCAGCACTAAATACAGCATCTTCGATATCATAGGGATCCGCAATACCATCCCCATTGGCATCGACACCGTAGCCTCCATATTTTTTAATGGTTTCGGGATTCATCAGCTCTGCTTTTGTAATATTGCCCTGACCCAATCCCTCACAAGTTGGGTGTTTCCATCCTACAAATGTACAAGGCATAAATTGCATATGTCCGACTGCCCCTGCTGGCGAAACAAGTGATTTCATGGAAGAAAATCGTGTTTCAATACGATGATGGGCAGCTAACAATGTCCAAGGCACGCCATATTTCTCCTCGGCAGCAACATACACCGGAATATATTGTTCTGGAATGTTCATATCGAAATGCTGCTGTATTTCCTCAATCGCCTTTTGTTGTGCAAGTTTTTCGAAAATCGGGAATGTTTGTAGCTCCTTCCAAGCAAAAAAAGCAAGTACATAAACAGTAATGGCTACAGGGATTAATAATGCAATCATCCCCATCTTCATGCCTGGGGATAGTAATGGTTTCTTTTGTTTTTTTTTCGCCATATGTCACACCTAATCATTCTTTGTCTACTTCTATATTACCAAATTTACCGTTTTATGTTGTAGATTTTTTCTATTTTTCTTTTTCCTATGTTTATAGTTGAATATAATTAGGGTAATATAGTAGAATACAATTCGATTGTTTTTTTTGGATAATTATTGGGAGGATATATTATATGTGGAAAGACTTTAAGGAATTTGCTATGAAAGGCAATATAATTGATTTAGCGATTGCCGTTGTAATTGGTGGGGCTTTCGGGAAAATCGTTACCTCCTTAGTAGAAAATATTATTATGCCATTAGTCGGTGTGTTAACAGGTGGCATTGATTTAACAGAAAGCTTTATGTTTGGTTCTGGTACAGCGCAAGTGAAGTTAGGTGTATTTTTACAATCAATTATTGATTTTTTAATTATCGCCTTTGCTATTTTCTTAGCATTACGTCTTATGACGAAATTTACTAGAAAAAAAGAGGAAGCTGTTGTAGAGGAACCGACACCTGTGCTAGATGCAAAAGAAGAACTGTTAAAAGAAATTCGAGATTTATTAAAAAAACAACAAGCATAATGGACAAGGCATTATGTGCCACAAAGGCTATAGATATTTTCGTGCTACGCGAAAACGAATCTATAGCCTTTTTTATTTGTGCCTCTTTCAAGCCTCTTTTCATCGCCAATCATCAATCCCCTACTATTCCTACATGATTTATTTTTAATAATCTATGTAATTTTCTGAAATCATCTTGTCCTTCTGTACTTTCCATGTTAAATTAAGTAACAATTATAGAGAAAATTGAAGATACTAATTGAATTATTCTATTAAGGAATAGAGTCCCCTAGTGGACTCTTTCTATATTAACGATGAAGAAAAGAGTGACGACATGACAAACAATCGACGTATTGAAACAAAACTTGTACAGCTTGGCAATTTGAGTGACCCTAGAACTGGCGCTGTTAGCCCACCCATTCATTTATCAACTGCCTATAAACATACAGGTATCGGTGAATCAACAGGATTTGACTACGCACGTACAAAAAACCCAACGCGTGCCATTTTAGAAGCAGGTATTGCAGATTTAGAAGGTGGCGATGCTGGCTTTGCCTGTAGTTCCGGTATGGCTGCAATCCAACTGGTGATGTCTCTATTTAAACCAGGAGATGAACTCATCGTACCAGATGATTTATATGGTGGTACATATCGTCTTTTTAACTTTTTTAAAGAAACATACAATATTAAACCAATCTATTCAAAATTTGAATCGCTTGAGCAAGTAGAGGCGTTAATCAATGACAATACGCGTGCCCTCTTTATCGAAACACCAACAAACCCACTTATGCAGGAATTTGATCTCAAAGTGTATGCTGAGCTTGCCCATCAACACGGTGCATTGCTAATCGTAGATAATACTTTCTATACACCCTACTTCCAACGACCAATTGAACTAGGTGCAGATATTGTACTGCATTCTGCAACAAAGTATATTGGCGGACATAATGACGTATTAGCCGGTTTAGTTGTCTCAAAAGGTGCTGAGCTATCCGAACGTCTCGGCTTTATTCATAATGGTAGCGGAATGGTACTAGGTGCAATGGATTCTTGGTTATTGATTCGTGGCTTAAAAACGTTACATCTTCGCTTAAAACAACATGATGCCAATGCCAAAGCGATCGCTGCTTATTTAGAGGAAGAAGAACTTGTCACAGACGTATTATATACGGGTAAAGGTGGTATGTTGTCATTCCGACTACAAAAGCCTGAATGGATTGACCCATTTCTTCGGAACTTAAAGTTAATTATTTTTGCAGAGAGCCTTGGTGGCGTTGAAAGCTTTATCACCTACCCTGCTACACAAACACATGCCGATATGCCTTACGAGGAACGTGTAGCACGCGGCGTTTGCGATCGTTTACTACGCTTCTCTGTCGGCATCGAAGAAGCTGAAGATTTAATTGCAGATTTAAAACAAGTATTTGATACGTTGAGAAAAGAGGAATAGAAAATGAAACAACATATTGAGACAGCGCTTATCCACGCTGGTGTACGAGATGGCTACAAAAATAAAAAAGGTGCGGTCAATGTGCCGATGTATGTTTCTTCAACATTTCACCAAGAAAGCATCGATGAATTCGGTGAATACGATTATGCTCGTTCAGGTAACCCAACACGTGACGCGTTAGAGAAAGCCGTTGCCGAGCTTGAAGGTGGCGTTCGTGCACATGCCTTCTCTTCTGGTATTGCAGCAGTTTCCGCAGCCTTAATGTTATTATCACAAGGTGATCACATTGTCATTACAGCGGACGTCTATGGAGGTACTTACCGCTTTGTGTCAAAAGTATTACCTCGATTCGGGATTACATATACGTTCGTGGATTTTACTGATATAGCGGCGGTTGAAGCTGCTATTACACCTACTACAAAGCTTCTCTATATGGAGACACCATCAAATCCTACATTAGGAATTACAGATATCCGTGCAGTAGTCGCACTAGCCAAACAACATCAATGTCTAACGTTTTTAGATAATACATTTATGACACCTTTACACCAACGACCTCTTGACTTAGGTGTAGATGTCGTCATTCATAGTGCCACGAAGTTTTTATCTGGCCACTCTGATATTATTGCAGGACTCACTGTAACAGCAGATGAACAACTAGGAAACGACCTGTATTTTATCCAAAATTCTTTTGGTAATATTTTAGGTGTACAAGATTCCTTCACACTACTACAAAATATGAAAACAACCGATGTACGTTTTAGCCGTTCTGCTGCATCCGCACAAAAGATTGCACAGTTTTTAGAAGCAAATTCCCTTGTCGAGCAAGTGTATTACCCAGGTCTTGCCTCACATCCTGGCTATGCCATTCATCAAAGCCAATGTACAAGTGCAGGCGCTGTCTTGTCGTTCCGCCTACCTACCTATGCAGCAGCGAAAGCATTAGTAGAAGCGATGAAGATTCCCGTCTTTGCTGTATCTCTTGGTGGTGTGGAATCTATTCTTTCCTACCCAGCAAAAATGAGCCATGCTGCTATGGAGCCTGAAGAACGGATCAAACGTGGCATTACTGATGGATTATTACGATTCTCAGTCGGTTTGGAGCATGTGGATGATTTAATTGCAGACTTTGCCCAAGCATTAGAAATTGCCGCTAAAGCGTAAAAACAGAAACTTGCGTGACTGGCACTAAACTAACCCACTTCGAATTTCAGACGAGCACAGTGTAAGCCGTTGAAATCTAAGTGGGTTTTTATTTTACCTAAAAATTCAGAATTGTTTGGGTGACTGGCACTAGACAATACGATATAAATAATCGCCATGTCCTTTTGCGAGCTCAACGTCATGTTCCTTTTCAATCCAATAAAATGTAAATTGAAGGTTGCCCTCGTTTAAGCCTGTTGGATTGTGTTGCCAAGTATGTTGTAACTCATTTGAAGTTAAATGGAAAAAATAGCGTTTTTGCAATGCTCCTGAATAATGCTCAGCATAATCCTGTGCGATAAGGCCTTGTACTTCTAAATTTGTTAAACCCGTTTCCTCCACCATCTCTCGTATAACTGCTTCAAGTGGCGTTTCTCCGTCTTCAATTGTACCTTTTGGAATTTGAATGCCCGCTCCCTCTGTATTTTGCTCAAATACAAGGACCTGAATCCGATCGTCATATTTTCGGGTAATATAACCAAATGCTTTTTCTAAAACTTGCATAAAAACATCCCCCTTGGTCGTTACGTTATATGTTACAATATATAGAAATTATTGAAATTGTAGGTGATATGTAGTGACACTCATTATACGACAAATGAATGAAGATGACATCTCTTTTGTTCAAGAAATTGCGCAAACAACTTGGGCTGCAACATATGAAGGAATCATACCAAAGCATATTCAAGAACGATTTCTTCAAGCCGCCTATAGTAATGAACGTTTAACATGCCGTCTTCAAACAAGCCCTTTTTTAGTGGCAACAGTTGGTGAGTCTCTTATTGGCTTTGCTAATTTTTCAAATGTCAATGAAGAGGGACAGGCCGAGTTACTCGCTATTTACCTCCTTCCAACCGCTCAACATAAAGGCATCGGTTCAGCTCTATTGGAAAACGGTATTCAAAGATTACAAGGAGCAACCTCGCTTACTGTATGCGTTGAGAAAGACAATAGAATCGGTAGACAATTCTACAGCGCAAAGGGCTTCCAACAAGTAGACGAATTTGATGAGTTATTTGAAGGGCATATGTTAAAAACAATACGTTTGATTCTACCATTAGCAAAAAAATAACGGTGTCACTGTCTTCGTCTTATTAGGAAATATGCTAGTGTTGCCCTCTATTTTATAGGCAAATCAATTTGCTTAGATTGAATAACGAGGGCTGTTAACCCTTTGTCACTGCCGGACTCATGGGCTTGTCCCACTTGCCAAAAAACACCGTCCCCCTGTTTTACGACTAATTTCTCTCGATTCTCACCACAAACCCATCCCTCTCCTTCAATAACTATAAATAGCTGTGGAACAGGTGCTTCATGCAGACCGACAAATCCGCCCGCTTCTATGTATATAAACCCTATATTTGTTGGCTCCACTGTTGTCATTATTTTTGTGTAAAATGAATGCAACGAGTTGTAATGGTGAATGGCATTAGCGCCGTCCTTTGTAAACTTATAAATTTTCATAAAAAAACCTCTTTCTAATAAGAAAATATGCATTAAACCAATTTGTACATTAATATATCATCAACATATAGATTGTCAGCAATTTTGATTTCATGTATCTTTCTACCTTCTTCGATAAAACCCATTTTTCGATAAAGGGCAATAGCACTGATATTGCTGGACAATACGCCTAAACAAACTTTCTCGATTAGTGGATTGGCAGCTGCCCATGTCAGTAGCGCTTCATTAAACGTTTCCCAATTCCTTGCCCTCGTTGATCTTTTCGAACCATCATTCCAAAGCTACCTGTATGGGCTAGACGTTTTCGTTCTGGCGATTGAAATGCTAGCCAGCCAACGATTGTTTTATTGCATTCGGCAATAAGAATTATGTCACGATCATTCGCCAATTTCTTCTGTATCCATGCTTGCTGACCTTCAATTGTTTGTTGAAATTCTGCTTCGGTCGAGATGAAATATCGTTCTTCAGCCATTACTTCCTGCTGGATTTTTAGCATTTGTTGTGCATCTGCAAAACATGCGACGCGAATGTTTATTTGCTTGCTCATTCTAGTTCCTCCCTTCGCACTTCCTTTATTTTACTACACATCCAATACTTATATAGTACATAACTTTAAATAAAAAAAGCCCAGAAAAATTTCTGGGCTTGATGACACTTATTACTTCTAGGCATGATTAAAACTGTCGGGCTTTCGCTTCACTTCTCAAGATACGGTTATGGAGAGTTATCTCCGTTTCACCATTTACTTGAGATTTTGAACGCTTAATCCTTGTCCAGTTACGGTGGATTTTTTGAGATTTCGGGTCTAATTGTTCCGGCCTACTCATTTTACATCCTCCTCATCATTATAGACTTTATAAGTGAATCCATGTTAGTATGACCGTTCCTTTAAAAGACTACACCCTCTTTTTTTGAAATGACGAAAAAAATCTTCTTTACGTTTGTTATTTGTTAACACTAGCAAAGTTATTTTCACCATTATAAATCCTTAACATATTGCGTCCGCTCTCCTTTGCAATATAAAGAGCTTGATCTGCCTTATCGATTAGCTCATAAAAGGTCGAGATATCAGCCTCATTTGCATATTCAGCTATGCCGACACTCACTGTCATATGAATAAACTGTTCACCTACATGAAAAGGATGTTGCTCAACATTTTTTCTTATACGCTCTGCTATTTTCACAGCACTTTCTAACGAAGTCGAAGGACACAAAATAACAAATTCCTCACCACCGTATCTCGTTGTAATATCCTTTCTTCTGACAGATTCCTTTATGATCGTTGCAACATGCTTTAATACCTCATCACCAATTAAATGCCCGTAATGGTCGTTAACCTTTTTGAAAAAATCGATGTCAATCGCGATACAGGAACAATGATCGTCTTCATTTTTACATCCCTGAAAAACTTGCTCTCCTTGCTCGATTAAATATCGACGATTATAAAGTTTTGTTAGCTGGCATGTAACCGATAGCTCCTTTAGCAATATTGTGTCTTCTTTCACTTTTGTACTCATCTCATTAAAAGACGAACAAAGCTCCTGAAACTCTTTAGCATAAGGAGCTAGCTGTTTTTCATTGATTTTATAATCATAGTTACCTTGCTCCACTTTGGCAACGCCTTCCAGTAGCTGTTCGATGGGTTCCTCTATTTTTTTTGTAATAAGTAACATTACTTTAATAGTGAAAAATGTACCTAATAAGATACATACAGCTAGCAACCCAAATCTTTTAAACAGAGGTGAATATGCTTCCATCAGATTGACTTCAGAAATAATGTACCATTTCCCTTGATTAATTGGCTTATTTTTAGCCAAAACCCATTGTCCCTTAGCATCCTTATAAGTATTTAATGAGGACTTTAATGCATCTGTTTGAGCCATCATAAAAATTCGTTTATCAATCATTTCATTTTTTAAAATTATATTTTGACCATTCACATCTTTCTTTTTCTTGTTGGTATCGAATTCCGTTAGTAAGGTTCCATCCCGATTGACAATATATGCATGCCCTTGAAAACCGACTCTTGATTCATTTAAAAGTTGATCGATTGTATTAAAATTCACTGTGCCAAACACAACACCATTAAATTGTTGTTGCTCATCAAGAATTGGAGAGGCAAAAGCGATAATTGGCTGTTTTGTGACTTTACTAATCAATACATCTGTTATATATTGCTGTTTCGTTTTCTTCGCGACTTGAAAATACTCACGATTACTTACATCAATCCCAACTCCATTTTGTTGATATTCGGTTATAGTATCGAACTGCACTATCCCTTCTTTGTTCACAAAAACTAAATCAGTAAAAACGGATTGCTTTTTAAATTCTTGAAAATAAGCTTGTGATTCTTTATGCTGATAGCCTTTTACAAAATCTAAATTCGTTATAGTATGTATATCTTTTGAGCGCTCCATTAACCAGCTTTCAAAAAAATAGGTTTGAGCGTTTAAGTAATGGGTCATTTCTACTTTTTGCTGGTTAATCGTTTGCTGATATTCAATAAAAATTGTAGGAATAAAAATACATAAACTAATGATAAAAATAATTACAATGTGGCCTCTTCGAAGCTGATTTTTTATCGTATTTTGGCACAAAACTTTCTTAACAGTTTTCAAAGCCTTACCTCCGCAAAAACACATCCATTTTTTACTGTTTATATGGAAATTTTTTTATTTTCATCATTAAAAATACCATACTACCGTGATTGTGACAGTGAGAAATTACATAGTTAGTTAACTTTTTAATCTTTATTAGGAGGAGAAGTTTATGGCAATAAACAAAATGTTAAATATCGAATACTTCTGATACTCTTTACTTCACCCTTTTAAAGACGAAAACAGCCACAACATAAGTCGAACCTGACCTATGTTGTGACCATTTTGTCTATTGCTACTAATCATTGGCGATAAATTTGCGAATAGCTGGCAATAACTTTGGATGTAGTGGCAATGTTGGGTCTGCGTAAGTCGCTAAATTCTTCGTTCGATCCTCCGGTGCATTTTTTAGAATATGATTCATGCCCTCCATATAGAGAAGTTCAGCTTTTTCATTGCCTTGCTTCAACGCTTCGGCATCTGTTGTTTTCACTTGGATATCTGTCGTTCCTTGAATCAGTAACACGCGTCCCTTTACGTGTTGAAGTTCAGTAGCTGGATTATATTTCAGCCATGACATCATATATGGCTGTACAGAAGGTCTAAATAAGGCTTGTAGCTTTGGCGATACATGTTGCACTTGCTCCCCTTTTTTCAGTGCGGCCAGAATCATATTAGTTTCAGTTGTTAGAGCAGGTGTTAATTGTCCTGATAATTGCTCTAAAAGTAACGTATCAGCCGTTCTACCTGCGCCTGCTATTGACACAAATGATTCCACATTGGTCTTTTGAGCGGCGAGCATACCAATTAATGACCCTTCACTATGCCCAATAATATGAACGCTTGAAAAAGCTTGATTGGCGGACAGTGCATGAATGATTTGCACTGCATCGTCAACATATTGATCGATGGTGATATCCTCTTCCTTTTTCAATAGGGAAGCATTATCCCCGATACCTCGTTTATCGTATCGAACACTTGCAATACCATCTTGGGCTAATCCTTCTGCAAGCATTTTCAAACTATTATTTTGTCCAGCAATTGCGGAATTCCCATCTTTATCTGTCGGGCCAGAACCTGCAATAATGAGTACGACTGGTGAAGGCTCCTTAGTGCTTTTTTGCAGTGCGACTGTTAAATCGCCATCCTTAACCGGAACTGTGAATGTTTCGTAGGAGACAGGTTGTTCTGGCTGTTCTTCATAACGCTTTAAAATAAGGCGGAATTCTCCTCCATTTTGATTAAACGTAGCTTCAATTTGCTCGTCTTTTAACGTTCCGTTTACCTCAATGGCCGAGCCATTTAAACGAATGCTAATGTGTACTTTATTACCACTATATGACACACTTTTAAAGGGATAATTACTCAACCCTTGTGCAGGAACAGATAATGTTCCGCCCTCTTTTTGTAAGTCTACAATAATAGGCAGTGAACCATTTGGAAGTTCAATATCCCCTGCCCATTTCCCGATTAGCTGTTCATTCATAGCAGGTTCATCCTCCTTTTTGTCGACCTGTGTTGCTTTTTCTTTTGGCGAACAGGCAATTAATGCGATTGCTATCAAACATAGTACAAAAAGTTTTTTCATCAAAACCCTCCCTTATAACAATACGCATAATAAACACTCAAATTGTTATACGTTTGCGACTGCATCTGTCATACTTAGAGTATAACAGTTTATTTGCAATATCAACTAAATTTAGCAAAAAAGAAAGAGGCTGGGACATAACTAGCTTC
>LAHS01000978.1_pt1 | contig 27562 bp, 25 predicted proteins | sample 329651 | NCBI WGS metagenome assembly LAHS01 (sample SAMN03275699, study PRJNA271635) | activated sludge metagenome | isolation source: sample C-1 Sludge from hydrolytic chamber (first chamber) of Anaerobic... | reverse complement strand
TTTTGTCCCAGCCTCTTTTTTCTAAATAAAAAACACCTCTAAGTGGCATCTTAGAAGTGTTTGCGATGTTAATTTATAAAAATAGAAAAGATGCTCAATCCATTGATAAAAATGTGAGCATGTGTTAAATTTATATAGATAGGCACTTTATGTTTAAAAGTGTATAATATCTCTATTTTAATTATAGAGTATTTTTTTTCATAAGTCAACCCATATACTTTAATTTTTAAGGAGTGAATGCGATGAAGTCGGAGTTTCAGCAAGAGCAACAACGTTTGGACATTGTTATGGAGACTATTTCAGAGCAATTGAGTAAGTTGGAGAAAGAAACTTTACAGCGTAAGAATGAAGTAGTAAATATTCGCAAACATTTTTGGGACGAAATTAAGGTCAATATGGATACCTTCGATGATTACCTTGAGACGATTATCGGCTTAAGACAAGAAACGCAAGCACTGTCTGTCAGTCAAAGCACACACAAACATGCTTCTAAAAGATTGTCTACACTGCGTCGGATGCAGAAAGTGCCTTACTTCGGTCGAATTGATTTTTTAGAAGAAGGTATGTCAGTGAAAGAACAAGTCTATATTGGTATTTCATCGCTTATGGATAAAAGCGGGGAGGATTTCCTTATTTACGATTGGAGATCACCTATTTCGAGTGTTTACTACGATTACATGCCAGGCCCTGCCCAGTACACGACACCGGAAGGCATTATTTACGGGGAATTAGAGAAAAAGTGGCAATACCTAATTCGTGAAGGGGCACTTCAATCCATGTTTGATACAAGTTTGACAATTGGAGATGAAATTTTACAGCAAGTGCTAGGGCAAGGTACAAACAAACATATGCAAAGTATAGTCGCCACGATTCAACAGGAGCAAAACCGAATTATCCGCCATGATCAAGGCAGGTTGCTTATTGTACATGGAGCAGCTGGCAGTGGGAAAACTTCAGCAGCTTTACAACGAATTGCTTATTTGCTTTATAAATACCGCGACAGACTGAATGCAGATCAAATTATCTTATTTTCACCTAATGCTATGTTTAACAGCTATGTCTCTAATGTATTGCCTGAACTGGGCGAAGAAAATATGCAGCAAGTAACGTTTCAGGAGTACCTACATCACCGACTAAGTAAAGAGTTCGATGTTGAAAATCCGTATGAACAATTGGAATATGTTTTAACTGAAGCCCATACGCCTACGCATAGTGTAAGAGTGGCGAACATTCGCTTCAAAGCATCTACGCGCTTTTTTGAAGTTATTAAAGCGTACAGAAAGTCGTTAGAGTTTAACGGCATGATATTCAAGGACATTCACTTCAGAGGACAACCGATACTTACTGCACAACAAATTGGGGAACAATTTTATCGTAACGACATGTCACTTAACTTCCATAATCGACTGGAAAAATTAACAGAATGGATTTTAAAGAAAGTAAAAGAAACCGAAAAAGTTGAATGGAAAAAGGAATGGGTGCAAGAAGAAATTGAGTTGCTCAGTAATGAAGAATACCATAAGGCACGCGTCTATTTAGCTAAAAAGCAAGGCTTTGTAAGAGAGACGATAGCCGATTATGAGATGGAGCCTCATAAACTCGCGCGATTGATTGTATCTAAGAAATTGAAGACATTGCGAAAACGGATTCGTGCGTTACAATTTATCGACATTAAGGAAATCTACAAGCAGTTGTTTATAGAACCTGAGCAAATAAAACAGTGGGTAGATGGTGAAACACCAGTAGAGTGGGAGGCTATTTGCCAAGTAACGCGAGAGATGCTAGATGAAGATAAATTATATTACGAAGATGCTACTCCGTTTTTATTGATGAAAGAATTGATTCAAGGTTTTCAAACGAATAGCGCAATCAAGCATATTCTTGTGGATGAGGCGCAGGACTATTCACCATTTCAATTCGAGTTTTTAAAACGCTTATTTCCTTTTGCGAGGATGACGGTGCTAGGGGATTTTAATCAGGCAATCTTCGCACATGCTAGCGAAATGATTGATTTTAATATTCTAAGTAGCCTATATGGACCTGATGAAACAGAAGTCATTACGATGACGCGTAGTTATCGCTCGACAAAACCGATTATCGAGTTTACACGTAAACTAGTGCCGAATGGCGAACGCATTATGCCGTTTGAACGAGATGGCGCATTACCTGTGCTAACACAATTATCGGATCGTGCAGCTTTACATCATGCTATTACAACGAAAGTCGAAGCTTTGCGAAAAGACGGCTATAATAGTATCGCCATTATCTGCAAAACTGCTGAGGAAAGCAAACATGCATATGAAGCTTTATCCAATATTGAGGATGTGAAGCTTATAAAAAATGGCTCACCGGAGTACGAACAAGGTGTCGTCATTATTCCATCCTATTTATCCAAAGGAATCGAATTTGAAGCGGTTATCATCTATGATGCATCTGAGCACATATATGGTGATGACAGTTTATGTAGAGTTTTCTACACTGCCTGCACGAGAGCCATGCATTATTTGCAACTATATAGCGTAGGAGAACCGAGCCCACTTTTACGCAATGCTATACATGAAAATTGAGGTGCCAGTCACTCAAACAATTTGCCTTCCAAGACGCACAGGATGTAAGCCGCAACAATTGTAAGTTGCGGCTTACGTTGTGCCTGCGGAAAGGGCGTGGGTTTTTATGGAATAGTGGATTTCATCATTATTCAATTTGCTGTGTAAAAGCTTAACACCAAACAATTATTTCATGCGGTGTCGTTTGGGCGGGAATGCTTCTTGTCGTAGGTCCATAGACAACAATAAGGGTGCGATTTGCAGGGCTTTTTGAAAACGGTTGCCCATTTTTAAGTAAAATTGGCGTGTAGGGAGCAATATTTAATTGTAATTGCCCATCACTACTCAACAATTGCGAATTAAAAAAGTCGACTTTTACATTTTGATAGCTGTTTTCTTTTGCAACGATTAGTGCTTGATATTGGGGAGGATAAATCATTGGGGCAGGTGCATTCCCATCATAATACCCAACAATGCGATCCCCGCGGCTCACAATTTCTTGATTTACAAAGTAAGTAGAAGGTGAAATAACAAAATTAACGATGCCACCAGCACCGTCTTCTACAGTCATTAAAGTATAACAACCATTTTCCCCATTCTGTCCGACAGCAAAATCATTTATCTGTGTAACGATACCTTGAAAAAATTTAAAATTGACCATAGCCATTCCTTTCTTAAAAAAGTATAAGCGATTACGGAAGGCAACTTCACTTCCTGTAGGAAATTCAACATCCCTTCATACAGTGTCATTGTAATCTATGTAACAAGCCTATTAGGGGTGACTCAAAATATGTCGCTTTATTTTTTTATACAAAGGAATAATATATTTTTTACTTAAATCACTATATACTTATCTAGAACTAAAACGTAATTTTTCTAAGGAGGGGAGCCTTTTGAATTGGATTTCTAAAAATAAGAAACCCTTTTTAGCATTCATCGTTATTCTTATTATTATTGCGGGTCTGCTCGATATTAAATATGAAGGACTATTCTTTCAAATGTTACCTAAAACTGTTCAAGACTTTTTAGCTAACTTGTTTTAAATACAAGTTTTATTAAACGTCTAGAAAAGCAAAAGTACAGACTGTGCTTTTTTTGCATAAATGAATTCATGTATAAATAAAAGTCCATCAGCCTGGCCAAACTTTAAGATGAAAAGTAATCGCGCAGTTCGATTCCTTTTCAATAAAAATCAATGGAGGATGGCTATGTCAAATATAAGCACAAATCGTAACAATGCAAAAGCCAAGGACAAGTTCAGTGCGAAAAAACAAGAAGTCAATCAAAATGGTAAGAAGCTCTATCAAGGAGAGTTTGGCTCTGAGTTTGATTTTGATGGGGCTATAGCACAAGCAAATAACTTTCCTGAAGCACAAGGGGAAAATGCCGCACGACAACCCGTAAGCGAACGGACTGCATGGCACTAGTTTGTATTTGACAACTATTCAATACATTGAGTTAAAGGACTAAGGCGTCTATACCTTAGTCCTTTTTAAAAGAATGAGCTTATTATTTTAGTGTTGATGGAATTTTAATTGAGATTGTTGTTCCTATGCCGATACTCGAATCGATCGTTATGCCATAATCAGGTCCATAATAGAGTTTAATGCGCTGATCAACATTTTTAATGCCAACGCCACCAAGTTTTGTGCGCTTTTCACTTGGGTTCTTGCTTAATTGATTGACGTCGAAGCCTTGTCCGTTGTCTTGGACGCTAAGCTCTACATCACTACCAGTAAGTTTTGCACTAATATAAATATGACCAATATGAGAAGAACTTCGAATTCCATGATATAAAGCATTTTCTACGAGGGGCTGTAAAAGGATTTTAGGCATTTGTACATTGCGTATGGCTGGTTCACAGACAATCGTGTAATTTAAGTTCTCCCCGTAACGTTCTTTTTGGATAAATAAATATTGACGAACATGATCTAATTCATTTTCTACGGTTGTCAGTTCATTTCCACCACTTAGTGAAAGTCGGAAAAATTGAGCGAGTGCTTTTGTCATTTCTATCACTTTCTCACTATCATTAAACTCAGCCATCCACACAATTGTATCTAATGTATTGTATAAAAAATGCGGATTAATTTGACTGTGGAGCGCACTAATTTCTGTCGCTCTTAAGTGCTTCTCTTTTTCAGTAATTTCTTGCATTAATTTTTCAATTTGGACAATCATACTATTGAAATGTTTTGCTAAACTTTGTGCCTCATAACATCCTTTGGCATCAATAGGCACCTCTTTTAAGCCATATTCGATAGTTTGCATAGCTTTTTCTAAACGTTGGAATGGTTTCGTAATGCGTCCAGCGAATAATGCAACACTAACAGCAGCAATAATAAAGAGAACAGTTCCTACTAACAGAAAGATTTCGAGCAATTGCCTTTTAATCATTAACAATCCATCTTGTGAAGAGACACCAACAAACGTCCAGTCTGCATTCATTAACTTATAGGTGTGCGTTAACGTATTTTTTTCTTTATCATAGCCTGCTTGATTGGCGATTATTTGCTGTAATTGTTGTTGTTTCATGGAGTCTGCAAAATACGCTGTATCCCTGTGATAAACAACTTCGCCTTGATCATTGATAATGAAAGAAAAGCCATTCTTCCCTAAATCTAAATTAGCTAAAAAGTCTTCAATCACTTTATACTGGATATCGATAAGCAATACGCCAATATTTTGCCCTTCATTATTTTTTATTTCGCGACTAATCGAGATAACCCAGTTGTCTTTATCCATTGAAAAATGCTGCATCCGTGCAGAGGTTAAAACGGGCTTGCTACCGTTATTAACAGCTGCCATATACCATTGTTCCTTCATCATATTGCTCGACATACTCATAATTAACCCTTTTTCATTGGAAAGTACTTGCCCATCTTTACTCACAATAACGACCGATTGAATAAATGGATCGGTTGTCATCGTTGTCCGAATCAGCGACAGTAAATTTTGCTTCATAGCGGGATCGCGCTCTGTACTTGAAAAATAGGATACAAGCTGAGGGTTTTCAGCAAGTAAAGCAGACACCGCTTTTAGGCGCTCAATATAAAGGTCAATATACATACCGCTCTTTTCTACTGCTGTTTTCGTACTAGAGGTTGCTTCACTCAATACAACAGAGGAAATACTATAATATAAAATGCCGCCCATTAATAACAAAATAACGCCACTTGCTTTTAAATAGTGAAGGGCTATTTGCATGCGTAAAGTTTTCAGCATATTGGACTTCTTCATTACTATTCCCTCATTTTTTCTCTAAACTGATTCGGAGAAACATCAAATTTCCTTTTAAATGTGGCACTGAAATAATTAGGGTCGTCAAAGCCGACAGCTGCTGCTACTTCATATACTTTCATATCAGTGCTAAGTAAAAAAATTTTCGCTCGGTCTAAGCGAATAGAGAGCATATAATCTTGAAAGTTTTTGCCGTACAGGCTCTTAAACAAGCTACTCAAATAAGAATTACTTAGCGCCAGTTGTTTTGCTAAGTAGCTTAAAGAGAAATCGACATTGGCAATATTGCGGTCAATTTCCTTTTGGATTTTGGCTTTATAACCCGTATCATCATGTACTTTTGTGTCGTTTAATATTCCTTCGACAAGCCGCGATATTTCATGCTGGCTTTGTGTTGCTTGCCGTTTTTCAATCAGATTTTTTAATGTTTCTTGAATATCTTTTTTAGAGACTGGTTTTAGAACATAGTCATCAATGCCAGCCTTTAACGCTGTTACAGCATAATCAAAATAGTCATAGCCTGTAATAATAGCAATTTTTACATCTGGTTTTAGTGCCTTTGCCGCAATGGCAAAATCAAGACCGTTCATTTTCGGCATATTGATGTCCGCTAATATAAGGTCAGGGCTATGTTTTTTGAAAATTTCAAGTGCGGCTTCACCATTTGAAGCCTCAAGTACCGTTGTAATAGAAAGCTCCTCGAAATGAACAAATGAGCGAATTCCTTTAATGATAATAGCTTCGTCATCGACGACCAATAATGTATACATGACATCACCTCTTTAAAAACATTCATAAAAAAAGAGCTATTCCTTCATTCATTGACAACTAAGCATGCATGCGATGTGGATGGGCACCTATTATGCGAAAAATCTACTGTGTTTTCTGCGGGCACGACGTAAGCCGCAACATTCGTCGCTAACCGCGCGAGCCTGTTGCGGCTTATGTTTTTGTGCATTCCGAAAGTCTACGTGGATTTTTAAATTGTTTCAGAATTGTTTAAGTGACTGGCACCGGCATTATTTTGTGAGATGTACTAAGTACCCGTAACCTGCTGCTTCCATTTCGGCTTGTGGAATAAACTTAATGGCAGCACTATTGATGCAATAACGTAAGCCGCCACGATCTTTAGGCCCGTCATTAAATACATGCCCTAGGTGGCTATCACCACTGCGACTTCTCACTTCAGTTCTAATCATATTATAACTTGTATCTTCATATTCAAGCACTACTGCTGGGTCAATTGGTTTTGTAAAGCTTGGCCAACCGCACATCGAATCATATTTGTCCGCTGATGAAAAAAGCGGCTCGCCCGTAACAATATCAACATAAATGCCTGGATCATAATTATCCCAGTATTCATTGGAGTAAGCCATTTCTGTACCATTGCCTTGTGTTACTCGATATTGTTCTTTTGTTAATATTTTTTTAATTTCATCGTCGCTTGGCTTTGGATATCGTGCAGGATCAATAAGTGATGGTATTTCTTGATTTTCCAAAGAATCAAACTTTACATGACAGTAGCCATCTGGGTTTTTTTCAAGATAATCTTGGTGGTACTCCTCTGCAATTGTAAAGTTTACAAGTGGCTCCACTTCGGTCACGATAGGCTTATCATAGCGTTCTTGTTCTTTTGCTATAACTTTATCAATAATTGATTTGTCGGCTTCATCTGTATAATAAATACCTGTACGATATTGGGTACCACGGTCATTTCCTTGCTGATTGAGTAACGTTGGGTCAATTATTTGAAAGAAATGTGCTAATAGTTTTTCTAAATCAACACGTTCAGGGTCATAGCGCACATGAACTGTTTCTGCATGGCCAGTATTTTTCCAAATGACGTCTTCGTAGGTTGGGTTTTCTGTGTTGCCATTTGCATAACCAGATACGGCATCATAGACACCGTAAACACGCGCCATATAATGTTCTACACCCCAGAAGCAACCACCTGCAAGCCAAATATCTTTTAAATTATTTGTATCAAAACTGACATTGACGTTAGGGTTTGGTGGATATTTAGATTGTGCTTGTGCGGTACTTGCATTACTTGCTAACAGAGAAGTGTCTGCTGAACATGCAGATAAGAGTAGTAAGATACTTACTAATACGCCAAATAATTTTATCTTCATTAGAGATTCCTCCCTTTATTATTGGATACTTTTAAATTTCTCAATAATTTGTGGATTACCTACATGGCCAGGGAGCGTTTGAATTAGCTTGCCATCAGATCCAATATAGGCAGACGTTGGATAAGCTCGCACATTGTATTGTTTTGCAATGGCGCCATCTTCATCTAATAGCACTTTAATATTTGAAGTGTTTTCAACTCCATTAAACCATTTAATAAATGCATCACTGTCTTTTTCATTATTAAAGTTCGGCGAAACAATGCTTAAGACAACAAAATCCTGTTCCTCACCAGCCAATGTATTTAGTTCTTCTAAGCCAGCTAAACAAATAGAGCACCACGAAGCCCAAAACTTTACGTACACTTTTTTACCCTTGTAGTCAGCAAGATTATAACTATCCCCTTTAACATCAACTAAGTTAAAGGAGGGGGCCATAATGCCCTCGTTACTAGCCGCTGCAGTGGTAGTAGCTGTATTTTTGGAATCTGCAGAACACGCCCCTAAAAAAAGGGCTGCTACGAACAAAATAACAAGATGTTTTAAATAATTCATACTAAATCTCCTTTCTATTGTGGAATGAATGTTAATAATAGATTTAAATTATTTGTCATTAAAACAATCCCCATGAAAATAATCATGACACCACCGGCAATTTTAATTTTCTTTGTATGTTTATTGATTTTTGTAACATGTCGTAAAAGGAAATCGGAGAAAAGTGCAAGAATTAAAAAGGGGATTAGTAATCCAAGAGCATAGAAAAACATCATCAGTGCCCCATAAGTTGCTTGCCCCTCACTTGCTGATAAGCCTAACACTGCTCCTAAAATTGGTCCGATACAAGGTGTCCAGCCCATACTAAATGTTAGACCTAAAAGATAGGTGCCGAGTAAGTCCCGTTTATTACTTCGTGTTAGCTGCACTTTCGTTTCTTTATGAAGCACGGCTAATTTAATGAAGCCAATTTGATGTAGACCGAGCAAAACGACTACTGCCCCACAGACGACGATAAACCAGTCTGTATTAATGACCGAACCAAGAAAACCGGCGCCAAATCCTAAAATCACAAAGCTTGTCGAAAGACCGACAACAAAAATAATCGTTTTAAAAAGTAAATGTGTATTTACTTGCCATTTCCCGATAGAGAAGCCTTGTTGCATAGCAGTTCCACTTTCATTCGTTGACAAAACTGAAAAATAAACCGGTAGTAAAGGGACAATGCAGGGGGAGAGAAAAGAAAGAATTCCCGCAATAAAAACAGTACTGAATAAAAGCTGTCCGTCCACGATCGAAGCACCACCTTTCTTGTATAGTTTTATAGTAAGAAAAGTGAATGCAAAGCAACATAGAATGATTTTATGAAACTCTTAGAAATCATCTTGTAAAAATGATAAGTGTGTAAGTTTAGTGGATTTTGTGCATTTAGGATAAGAAGCTATTAACGAAAACACTGTTTTTTCAAAATTTTGGTAAGATAAAGTGAGGAGGGGTTGCTATGAAGATTTTTCGAAACTATGGCTTGTTATTAGGGGGATTTGGCTTTTCTTATTTAGGGAATTGGATTTATCTTGTTGCTTTAAACTTAATGGTTTGGCATTTAACGTATTCAGCAATAGCGGTAGCAGGTATCTTTATTGTTGGTCCGATTGCCCGCATCCTGACAAATTTTGTGGCAGGTTCTATTATTGATCGGTCAAATAAAAGACACATTATGATTGCGATGGATGTTTTACGTGGACTCATTGTTTTTTTAATGCCCTTTATGACATCTATCTGGCTTGTCTACGGCTTATTATTTTTAGCGAATATCGCTAGTAGTTTCTTTGGACCAAGTAGTACATATTATATTGCCAAATACGTGCACGATGAAGATAAGCAACGTTTTAATGCACTGCTAGGCACATTCAATTCAGGTTCTTTTATGTTAGGCCCGGCCATTGCAGGTGTGCTTATTGCCACTTTTAATATTAATATCGCAATGTGGGTAAATAGTGTGACATTTTTTGTTTGTGCATGGGTGATTGCCCGTTTACCGAATTTAGAAGAGGAAGTGAAAGAGAAGCGGGGAGTCCTTACAATACGAGTAATGATAACTGACTTTAAAATCGTTTGGACTTTTATACAACAGCAAAGGCAATTTTTGAAATTTTTTATTGCCTATCAAATTGCGCTCATGGTTGCTTTTGCATTAGACTCGCAAGAAATGACGTTTATCAAAAAAGTTTTGTCAGCTTCTGATAGTTTGTATGGCGTACTTGTCAGTGTGGCAGGGGTGGGGGCTATTGTTGGTGGGTTATTGGCAATGGCATTAGTACAGAAATTTTCGATCACTACCTATATAGGAGTTGGACTAACATGCACGATGTTATCCTACACTTTGTTCTATGCGTCCAGCAATATTTGGTTTGCAACTGGTTGCTTTATCACGTTAGGTGTTTTTATGGCATTTAGCAATACGGGATTTGATACGGTCTACCAAAAAAACATTCCACCACATTTAATGGGACGATTCGGTAGCGCTGTCAGCCTTGTGCAAAGTGTTATTCAAATTGTACTCACGTTTAGCTTAGGCGTAATGGCAGACTGGTTTTCTCTACAGCTTGTAGCTGTTATTTTTGGTGCAATTGGTTTGGTATTTGCCCTATACATGGCGATCCATATTGCAACGAATAAACAGGCACTGCAAATTAAGAGCAATATATAAGCGTAAAGAGGTTCAAGCAGGATATAAAACTGTGAACCTCTTTGCTAAAACCACAACTCCCCATTTTAAAACTTTAGCTTTGAAAAACAAAATGTGATCGAACGTTTGATGTAGAGCGAACAAAAGAACAGCAAGCCAGATATAACGAGTGCAAAAGGGATACTGAAAACAACCGGAAGATCAATGCCTTGCCAAATGCTCATTTTTATTGCATCAATGCCTACCGTTCGTAAAATACCAGCAAGTATGGATATTATGGCACTTACAACCAATCCTACGTATAGAACAGCAAGCACAATAAGGGCTAAGGAACAAAAAAATCCACGAAACACTTTCATCATTGTTCCCTCCTCATAATGTGATGTACTTTCGCAAGGGGGGAAATGGTATAACTTTCTGTGTAATAAAGCTTCTGTATTGTACAATGGTCCCCAACTTCAATAACAGTACCGTCTACAACCTCTGCCATTGTGTAAGCAAGGTGTAAATTTTTGCCCTTTATCGAATGACAATGAAGTTTTTTACTAAGAAGGGAAAGTGAGAACTTATCTTTTTCTATGATGATGTCATCTGCAACGAGTTGGGTTATGCTACTTGGACCAGACAATTTTAAGTGAAAATGTGATGCCTGTATTTCTTGAGCTTTTACAAAACCGATTGCTTGGAACTGTTGAGCATGTAAGCATTGTGCAATTGTTAGTTTTCCTGTACTCGTAATAGTCGAAACTTCCCCAGAGCGAATGGTTAAATTTCCCGCATTCGTCAACTCTCCTATTTCACAATAATCTTTCATATTACAAGAGCCTGTATTTTTTAAAGTACGAGCAATAACACGGGAATGAAAGGCACTATGTCCATGTGTGGATATTGTCTTTAAGTTCACTTGTTGATGGACACCAACTGCACCGCGAATATTTAACCGTTCACAGTCGGGCATTAAATCATAAATTTTGCCACTAGTAAGCGTAATACTACGTTGCTTTGGTATGTGTTCATTTGTCATGCTAATTATCACCTCTTTTAATTTAATTAATATATATTTCAATAATTAAAACATATATTAATTAAATTATATGCCGCTCTATTTTGTCAAGAACAAAAAAACTGCCTAGACTATGGGTGAAAAATAAATACCGTTATGAGGGCAATAAAAAAAGGATTTCAATGTTTGAAATCCTTAAAAAATTTTTTGCATTAACTGATTTACATCCGTTAACACATTTGCTATTTCTGTTAGTTTTTCTTGTGGAAGTTTTAAAAAAATTTCTTGTACTTTTTGTTCTCCTTCTGTTGTTAACTTCATGTTTACGACACGTCGATCTTCACTTTCTCTAACGCGTTGAACAAAATGAAGCTTTTCCAATTTATCGCACATAGATGTAACAGCCCCAGGGGTTACACTGAAGAAATCAGCAATTTCTGTTGCCTTCATACCACCGTTGATTTTTAGCTGAAGAAGAAGGATAAGTTGGTTTTGAGATAATGTTTCGCCTTCTGACAGCAGATTCACAAACATCATAGATTTTTGCTGTATTTCAAGCATTTCGCGCATGATGATTTCAACTTCGTGCATTGGATTATTTTTTGACATATGATCACAGCCCATTAAAATATTTACTTATTAAATTATATAGTAAATATATAATTTATGTGAAGTGAACCATTTATAAATTCCAGGTAACCTTTATGAACCTAGTACAGGTTTCTTCAGTAGGTATTGAACTAACGTGATGACCCCTATTATTAAAAGCGATACAGGTATTATAAATAACAAATGTCCTATTCCAGGTGCAAATAAAGTTACAGTAGATAATGGACCAAATAATTGCGGGAAACGAATTAAAACAAATGAAGGCAACAGCAAGTTAAAGACGGTTAGTGAGAACCAATGAAACGCCATATGGAAAGTTGTTACTTTTGGTTTTTTACGTTTAAACAATTGATAGATAGAGCGAACAATGAGTGCAATCATGATTGCTAATAGTAAATCGAACAGTATATATTTTAGAAATGGCTTACTATTTGATAATGAGGGTTGTTCTTGGTGAACAAGTTGATGAAGGCCACTGACGATGGCATCATATTCATTTAAATTAAAATAATCCATCGCATTAATTTGTAGACTAATACCGTATTCTTTGTCCAATAACACTTTTGAATAGGTGTTTTCTGTCCAGCCATTATGGGAGATAATCGTATTTTTTACTTCCCAACCCATTGCATAATAAGTATTATCCCCGATAAATGCAAAAGGGTGGTGTAATTTGTTCATTGCGTTTGGTGATAGTATGTTTTTCCCGTTAAAGTGACCATTATTCAAGTGCGCTAACATGTAATTTGCCATATCTTCAGCACTAGAAAGAAGATATCCTGAAGAAACAGTGCCACGATGGATTAACTGTTTTGTAGGCATCTTAAATCCAAATACAGTTTGATAACCCGTAGCGCTAGTATTGTTGGTATCATCTTTTGGATCTGCATAACTATTGTGCATTGCCAGCGGCTTAAAAATATGTTCCTCTACATAGTTTTTATAGGATGTATTTGTAACTTCCTCTATGACTGCACCTAATACGTTATAGTTCAAATTCGAATATTCATATTGGCTACCTACAGGTGATGCCAATTTTATAGTGGCTAAGCTCCTTACATGTTCTTGTAAAGTTTGATCACCGTCGGATATTGATACTTGACCATCATATGTAGAGAGACCGCTTGTTTGATTTAACAAGTGTAGAATGGTGATTTTTTTAGCTTCCTCTTTATTAGCTAGTTGAAACGTTGGTAGTATAGAGGACACTGTATCTTCTAAATGGAGTTTCCCTTGTTCCACAAGCTGCATGATAGCAAGAGCAGTAAATGATTTACTAACGGAGCCGATGACGATAGGTGTTTGTGGTGTCATTTTTGTCCCATCAGGTTTTGAAATACCATAACCTTGCAAATATTCAACTTGGTTTTCTTTAACGATAGCGAGTGAAGCCCCTGGGATGTGCAATCGGTCAATTTCTTTTGTCATAAATGCGTCAATAGCAGAAATATCTAAGTTTTTATCTTTATCCATGACAGGATTGCTATTGGCAAATACAACGCCATTGACAGTGAATAGTATGAGCAGGAAGATGGCGGAAATTTTCCGTATAGCTGATTGTTGTTTATACATAAAGTATGATTCCTTTAACTGTATTGTAGTCGTTTAATAATCTTTTGTTATTGTAGAACTTTGATAAAGTCTTCTTTTGTAAACATAAAAATACATACTTAATGGCCACCAAAGAACTAAGAATATTGGGTAAATCGCCCAAATTACACTTGGTGAAGAAACAATGTTGACGATAATAAAAAAGATACTGATGTGTAAGCTAGCATAAACCGAGAAGGCAACGAACGTCCTTTTTTGAGCATGATATAGAGCTAATGGCCACCATATCACTAAAAATGCTGGGTAAATCGCCCAAGGATATTGTGGGGACATGATGAAATTAATGAATGAATAATAGAAGATGGTGCTTGCACAGCCAATCAGTGCAATATTTAATGATTTCGCTTTTTCCTCTAAATACATAAGAATGGGCCACCATACTATCGGATAAATAGCATAGATAAACCATAAATGCTGTGGTGAATACAATAGATTTTCAATAATGAGAAAAGCAATAACCATGGCGCTACAAATGACGGCGTATTGTTTATATAGTTTTTTTGACATGAAATATAAAGTGATTGGCCATAGCAACAGCAATATACACGGGTAAATAAACCATACTGTTTGAGGGGTTGTTGTATAATTAACAATTCCTAAAAATAGCATAGTCATCAAACTGCCAACAACCGAAAAACTAATAAAATGTTTCATATTTACTCACTCCATTTCTTACGTGACCAGACGAAGTACATCGAAAGGGGCCACCATAGTATTGCGAAAATCGGGTAGATTGCCCAAATGGTATTGGGTGTGTAATAAAGATTGATAAAAATAAAAAACGCTGCTATTAAGCCACTTCCCCATAGCGAAAATTCTAAATTTAACTTAGCCATACTTTTCTTTTCAGGCTCTTTTACACCCAATTCCTTTTTTAAATCTTCAATATCGCCAAATTCAACGATTGCTTTATTGATGGCATCCTCTTCTTCCTTCCCTTGCTCCATTAAATAAAATACTTTTTCTTCAAGGTTTTCGATGATTTCCTGCTTCACCATTTCTGTTTCAGTATTGCGTGGCATGTCTTTAAATAGCTCATCAATATGATGTTTAATTTTTTTCATTCTAAGCCCTCCATAAATAAGTCGATAATTTCCTTCACTTCTGCCCATTCTTTTACAAGCTCGCTTAAATAAGCCTTGCCTAATGAGGTAATACGATAATATTTTCTTTTGCCTCCGTGCGATACATCGCCATAATAGGCTTCAATTACTTCTTTTTTTTCTAAACGTTGAAATACGGCGTATAGAGTTGCTTCTTTAATTTGAAAACGATTATTTGTCCGGATGCTTATTTCTTGGGAAATTTCGTAACCATAGCGATCCTTCTCTAAAATTAGCCGCAAAATAATTGAATCCAAGTGTCCACGGATAATGTCACTTCGAACCATACGTCACCTACTTAAAATTATTGCTCTATCTGATGGAGTAATATTAGCAAAGATTACTCTATCTGTCAAAGTAATTAATGGTACTTTTTAGAAAAAATAAAAGCCGATAGCACAGGAAGAGCATCCTGCATTATCGGCTTCGTTACGTTTATAAAGCAAAATGTGTTGTTATAAATACAATCCAGCTAAAAAAATACCTAACGCTTCTTGGTATATAGTATCGAACTGCCTAATTGGCAGCGGGTTTGTACCGCTACCTAGCTCTATTGTGAAGCCTGGTCTGCGCCAATCTTGAATAAACCAATCTTTATAACCAGCATAGCTATTTGCAGATTGAATGGGCTCATAACCACTTACTCTGCTAAATTCTTCTACCATTGTTTGTGATTCAGGTGGTTCAAGATTTTCAAATCCCCAATAAATGACCCTGCCTTGCGTATGAAATGCTAAAACCCAAGCAAAATTGCTGTTCCTTGTTAAATCGGCCATAGCAATAGCTTCTGGCTGGGTCAACGGAGCCTCTCCTCCATAATCACGTGGTCCTGGAGTTTGTGGATTGCGTGCATTTTCAAGCTCCCACTTTGCAGGAAATTGGTCGTTTAAATCAACACCATTAATGTTCGCCTTCCATCCAGAAAAGTTTGTACTGTTATTATTCCAAGCAATTAGTTTATTTTTTAATGCTTCATTAGCTGGTGGACCATTGATAACTAAATTGACGCCATCGGGGTTAACCATCGGGACTAGTGATAGCGTTGTTTGGTTATAAAGTGGCCCCATCGAGAGCCCTCTAATGGTCGTTTGATTTGTTAGTGCGAGTAAATAGTCGTTTAGAAAAGTCATGATGGTCGGTGTAGTAATCCATTCATTTGCATGAAAGGAACCGTTGTAATGTATGCGTTTTGAGCCGTTTCCAATTAAAATCTCAGGGATTGGTTGTGCTAAAACGGAGTTGCCAATGGGTGTGCTTTGAAGAAATGGATAGGCGGTTTGTAGTTTTTTTATATCATTCATCATCATGCTGTAATCATAATTTTGCTGGCCGTTTACGAGCCGCCAAGTTAGCCTTTGAGGAACTTGTATTGTCTGCCCAATGCGTAGTCGACTTGGCTGGATTTCTGGATTGACAAGTAAAATGGCATTGAGCGGAAGATTTTTACTTTGGGCGATTTGCCACAAAGAGTCGCCTTGGGTAATGGTATAACTAGTTGTTACATAACCAGGTATTTGAATGCGTTGTCCTACTTGAAGTAGTTGAGGGTTGATATTTCGATTGGAGTCCAAGAGTAGTTGAAGGGGTATTTTAAACAAATCGCTGAAATACCACAGTGAATCACCAGGCCTAATAAATATATCCATATTTTTCTCCCCTTATTTCAAAATCATTCAATATAAGATGTATATGAAATTATAAAATGCTTATTAACAAATTCTAAAAACAAAGACTTTCTTTAATTTGTCGACAAAATAATGAATATAAATAGAAATGTATAAATAGACAAATTTTCATTAATTGTTAGCGGGTATTTTTGAAATGAGTAGATTAAATGGCTTTGATGGGGGGGAAATAAGTAGAGGAGAATAAATTTCCTAAATTTATAAATATGCAATTTAATTAGATGTCATGAAAAGTGAAGGTACTCTGTCAATTTGAATTCCATCATTATACTGTTAATATATTGATAGGACAGGCAAAGGTAGGGAATACAATGGATAAAAAAATGAAAATGGGTATACGGACTAAGATTACCCTCGGCTATGTAGTGATTATTCTTTGTTTACTTGCTTCAGTGATTATATTAAACAATCAAATTACTTCCCTACAAAAGGAAAGGAATTTTATTATTAAATATGATTCTCAAGTTCAAACACTTACTAATCGTATTGAAAAATATATTTTAGATATGGAAACGAGCCAACGAGGTTATATTATTACAGGTGATTCGAGCTATTTAGAGCCATACGAAAATGCCGAAGAAAATTGGAAGATTGACTATAATGAACTCTATCAGTTATTAGAGGATAGAGGCAATCAACAAAAGAAGTTAGATGCGATTAAGGCAACGATAGAACATTGGATAGCGACATCTGGTGAACCGACAATAAAATTAAAAAAAGAAAAGAATACCGCAGCATTACAAGAATTTTTTAAAGTCGATGTTGGTCGCAAAGATATGGACACGATGCGAAAGCAGTTTGACGCTTTCCGTGCAGATGAGAACGCATTTACGCAAGCTAAAGCAAAACAGTTAGACAAGACGAATAGTAATTTAACAACGGCATTGTTTGGTATCTTAGTGCTTGTATCTTTTATTGCGATTGTTATAGCTAGTGGGATTTCACGTTCAATCGTTAAAACAATAACAGAGGTCACACAAACAATTCAAGAAATTGTTGCTTCAAAAGGTAACCATCGAACAAGGATTCACGTTAAAACGAACGACGAAATTAATGCGCTGGCAGATGCGACAAATGAGTTATTAGATACACTTGAGCGAAGAGAATGGCTACAAGCTAATATCGCTGAAATCGTTACGAAATATCAAGGTATTTCTGCTATCACGAAATTGGCTGAAACTTTCCTTTCAGAAATGGCGCAAAAAACGCAATCGTCTTTTGGTGCATTTTATGTGCGAGAAATGCAAAATAACGAAGTCTGTTTTGTGAAGAAAGCGTCCTTTGCTGATGTGGGAGAGAATGTTGGTATTGCACAATTTAAAATGGGACAAGGTTTAATTGGTCAATGTGCGCTTGAAAAAAAGGTTTTCATTAATCAAGATGTTTCGCAAGATTATCGTTTAATCGGAACAGGCTTAGGTGAAGCGCCACCAAAGAGTATTTTTATTTTCCCTATTATATTCGAAGATGAGGTTATAGCTGTTGTAGAACTTGCGACGATGAAGAGTTATACAGCTTTACAGCAGGAATTGGTGAACCAAGTAATCGAAACATTTGGATTAACGGTCAACAGCATTTTAGGACGTATGGAAATTGTTCGACTATTAAATGAATCAAGAGCCATGACAGAGGAACTACAAGTCCAATCAGAAGAGCTACAAACGCAATCGGAAGAATTACAAATGCAAACAGAAGAGCTCACGATGATCAATGAACAGCTAGAAGAAAGAACAAAAGAAGCTGAAATGAAAACGAAAGAATTAGAGAGCGCAAAAAAAGATTTAGAAGATAGTGCGGAGCAACTTGTATTAAACTCTAATTACAAATCTCAGTTTTTAGCCAACATGTCCCACGAATTACGAACACCATTAAATAGCATTTTAATTTTATCTGAAATGTTATCGGAGAATGGCAACGATAATTTAACGGAAGAAGAGATGGAATTTGCAAGAGTCATTCATTCTTCTGGTGAGGATCTACTTGCATTAATCAATGATATTTTAGATATATCAAAGGTTGAGGCTGGTAAAATTGAAATTATTTTTGACGAAGTAAATATGAGTGAATTGCCAATGCAACTAGAGCAAGTCTTTGCGCCAGTAGCTAAGAAAAAGAATTTAGAATTGCATATTTCGAAAGCAGCAAACGTAGTCGATATTTTCTATACAGACGAAAAGAGATTCCAACAAATTTTAAAAAATTTATTGTCAAATGCATTGAAATTTACGGAACAGGGTTATGTACATTTAGATATTAAGCAGCTGGATCATCAACAACTAACAACTAATATGCAAGAAGTAAGCACAGAATGGCTTGAAATTACGGTATCTGATACGGGAATAGGTATTCCAAAGGACAAGCATCAGCTAATCTTTGAATCCTTCCAACAAGCAGATGGGGCTACTGTACGTAAATATGGTGGAACAGGCCTTGGATTATCCATTTGTAAGGAATTTGCAAAATTACTTGGAGGTTGGGTTGCATTACAAAGTGAAGAAGGGAAAGGCAGTAGCTTTACGCTGACTATTCCAAGTTTACCTAATGGCTTAAATACGACAGCCATAGATTCCGCTTATGTTGAAGTGGTCGCTACACTGGAAGCCGACGACTTTGTTGAAGAAGTGGAAGAGCCAGTAGAGGAAAGCTATCAGGTTTCCCCACAAGAAGTAGAAGTGTTTCAAGGGAAAAATATTTTAATCGTAGATGATGATTATCGTAATATCTATGCATTGAAAGCAGCACTTGAAAAAAGAGGTATGAATATTCTCGTTGCTAAAGATGGATTAGAATGTTTAGAGATTATGGAGAAAAATCATAAAATAGATCTTATTCTGATGGATATTATGATGCCGAATATGGATGGATATGAAGCAATGTCTATTATTCGTACGAAAATGAAGCTTACAGATTTGCCAATTATCGCTTTAACAGCAAAAGCAATGAGTACAGATCGTGATAAATCTCTAGAAGCAGGTGCATCTGATTATATTAGTAAGCCGTTAAATCTAGATCAATTAGTATCGGTCTTACGCGTATGGCTAGTTTCTAAAGGGAGTTAAAAAATAAGCATGGATAATCAATTCCAAAATTTTGAGCTAAAGCAACAAATGAATAAGCACGCAGATATGGAAATTGAGTTACTACTTGAAGCCATCTATCGTTTATCTGGTTTTGATTTTCGACAATATAATCGTTCATCTATATCTCGTCGGATTTATAATCGCATGAGGGTGAGTAATATACCGACGATTTCGCGAGTACAAGAAAAAGCGATACATGAAGAAAGTTTTTTGGAGCAGCTCTTGAATGATTTTTCTATCAATGTCACGGAGATGTTTCGTAATCCTAGCTTTTTTAAAGCGTTCCGTAAAGAAGTCGTTCCTTATTTAAGACAGTACCCAGAAATTCGTATATGGCATGCAGGATGTGCTACAGGCGAAGAGGTATACTCAATGGCTATATTATTACAGGAAGAAGGATTAATAGATCGCGCTGTGATTTACGCTACGGATATGAATGAGCATGTGTTAGAAAAGGCGAAAAAGGGTGCTTTCTCAATAAAAAAAATGCAAGCATATACAACGAATTATATGCTTGCGGGTGGTAATCATGCTTTTTCGGAATACTATAAAACAGACTATCAATACGCCTATTTCCATCCGGAACTTTTAAAAAATATTATTTTTGCACAGCATAATTTAGTGACAGATCAATCTTTTAATGAATTTCATGTAATTGTCTGCCGCAATGTTTTAATTTATTTTTCTCCTGCTCTACAAAGCCAAGTACATCATTTATTTTACGATAGCCTAAGCCAAGATGGGTTTTTATGCTTAGGAGATAAGGAGACGCTACGTTGTGAAGGGATTATTTCAAAATATAAAGAAACTGTCGCCATTGAAAAAATTTATCAAAAAAAATAGAAGTTAGCCATATCAAAAAATCCGCTATACGTTCTGTTGCAGATAATCGTAAACGCTTGATTGTCTGCAACAGCGTGTATGCGGATTTTTGTTGTCTTCTAAGTTTACATTGCTTGTGCTTGAATCATTAATACACACATATCGTCTGGTTGATTTTTTTGTTTTTCTTTAGGTAGTAAATTATCTATCAGACATTGTGTATAATTCCATTTGCTTGAGGTTAGCTTTTGTAACTGTTTCTCAGACTCTATTTCACAGGGGCCCATTGCTTCTAAAACTCCATCGGTATATAAAACAATTTGAACATCCTTATGATATTTAATAGTTTGTTTTTGCACCTTTATTTCTTCAAAAAAGCCGACAGCGCAGCTTCCTTGGTTTAAAGGAACAAGTGTTGCTTCATCAACAAGTGCGTAGCCAGCAGGATGGCCAGCGTTAACATATTCAATTGTTTTTTGTTCCGTATCAATCACTATGTAAATAGCTGTAAAGTAATGAATATTTTCTTCCTTTGCATTTTGTAGAAGCGTCATATAACGATTCAATTCCTTAATAACGAGCTCGGGCTCCACCAACTGTTTGACCGCTTCTCTTAGGACCGAAGAGATAAACATACAAACGAGTGCTGCTGGTATACCGTGACCCATCATATCGAGTAAAATAACCGCGTAACGGTGATCGTTAATTTTATACCAATAGTACATATCCCCTGCTAAATTTGAAGAGGGGAGGTAGGATACCTCGATTTGAATATGATCTTCAGTTAAAGGTGCACTTAGTAAACTGCGTTGTACACGTGTAGCTAAATCTAATTCATACTTGATTTTCATTTCTTGTTTCATATGCCAATCTAATTCAGCCTTTAATCTTAGAGCAACACGAATTCTTGCAAGCAGTTCCGTCTTATTGATGGGCTTTGTAATATAATCAACCCCTCCGATATCGAGTGCTTCCGCAAGCTTGTTTTTATCTTCTAATGCTGTAACGAAAATAATTTGAATATCTTTGAATTTTTCATTTTGTTTTATCCGTTTGCAAGCTTCAATACCATCTATTTCAGGCATCATAATATCTAACAAAATCAGCTCAACAGAAGTACCTGCGGGATTTTTTGCATCTAACTCAAGATAGTCGAAAAGCTCATAAGCTGATGAAAGAGATACACAGTTATCATAACCTGCATTTTTTAAAATTTTTTCAATTACGAATAGATTGACGGCATTGTCATCTACAAGAAGAATTGTCATAGTTTTTTCCCCTTATTCTGCTTGAACCATTGATGAAGTGCAGATTATAAATTGTATTAAAAATACTCTTAACATCATTATTATACAAAATAGTAGAGAATAACGGTATTTTAATGAATTTAAGGTATATTTTACTAGTAAATAAGTTTGCTTTTTTATAGATAAACCTCTGTTTACTATAGATGAAAATCACGACGAGTAGTGTAAAAATAGCAAAATATATTAATTTATTACCCTTTCTGTTTGGTGATTTAAACTATTTTTCACAAAGATTTTTAGCGCTTTTTAGCCTTTTTAAAACCACTATAAATATCAAATGCACTTGCTAGAATCGTAAGGGTAATGACGACAAGCAGTATGCGATCTAGCGTAAACAAAATCTTTGTAGAAGTGGTTTCCATAATGGCCGCCATATAGGGTATTGCAGCACTATGAATGATATCAGGCTGATTTGCCATGACAATCAACACAATTGTACCAATAAATTGAAGAACGGCACTTATAATGGCAATCGGCATGGTCCATTGTCTAACCTTCCATTTATAAATGGTTAAAGCCATACTTAAAACGATACAAAATAAAATAATGGGTCTAAACGACAAGAGGGTATCTTGGTTGAAAATAGGCATAACAAATTTTAAGCCACTTCTTTCATCCGAAGAGTAAATTCCAATCAAATGAGCGGCATTCAAATAAACAAATGTAAAAATGGCTATTCCTAATATGCTAAAGATAATATCAGTAAGTGGTATATAATTGTCCTTTTGAATAATTTTTGTTTTCTTTAAATCTTCCGGTGTCCATTCTTTTGTGCTTTTCATAAAGAATAGTGGATCTTTCGTGTTACCATAGCGTTCCGTTATGATAAAGGCAATGGTAACCCAAAACAGTACTTGTAATATTACTTCAATAATAGTGGTAATCGTTATAGAAATGGTTTGAATAATAGCAGACAACAGCAATCCATCCGCAGGGAAGGAAAAAATACTTTTTACAAGAAGTACAATTATTGTAATAAGGATTGCCCAAGGAAGCACTATTTTAATTGTCTGCATGTAAGTGCTGTACAGTTCAGGGCCAATTAAATATTTCGGTCCCTCATGGTAGCTCGCTGCAAGTTTTGCTGGGTCTCCAAGTTTTAAAAGAGCCTCTTTGACCTCTAATTCTGAAAAATCATCAGGTAACATATCTTCAATTGTAGATTTTAATTCAACTCCAATCGCGTCCCTTTTATTTTTAGGAATCCTTCGAACGACTTCATAAATATAGGCATCAATTAAATCCAACTTTGTCATCCTCCTTATAGTCATGTATATAGCCCTAACAATGTGGTTAGAAGCAAATGAAATAGCGTTTCAACACATCATTTTTGAGGCAACTCCTATGCTCCCTGTTTTGCATTTCCCAGCGAAAGTATTGATATTTGGGGGAACCAAACAGCACCTTGCCTTGGAAGGCACATTCTTATCGACACGCTTTTTTCAGTTTTTGTAATGCTCTACAGTTATCATACAGGAATGAAACGTGTGTGGTAATATATGTTATTAATAGGGGCGGGAATTAATGTGAAAGCAAATGGCATTCAGCCAAATAATTTTTGAACAATAGGAGGGTGTAAATGCGAATAGTAAAGAAAATTCAAGAAGAAGAAGTTTTAAAATATGTAGATATTGTGATTGGTGCTTATCCGGGAGTTGTGCAAACTTCTCCACAAACAAGAGAGCGATTAGTCTCCATTTTTAAGCATAACATGAGCAATGAACCAACTATAAATTATTATGGACTATGGGAAAATGACAGTTTATTGGGTGGTATGCGTATCCATGATTTTAAAATGAACTTATTTTCGAATATCATTCCAATCGGTGGTGTTGGTCAAGTTGCAGTAGACTTACTGCATAAAAAAGAGCGAGTTGCAAAAGAACTAATCGACCATTTCTATCAAATTTTTTTAGAGAAAGATGTGCACATCGTTGCCTTATATCCATTTAGACCTGATTTTTATAAAAAAATGGGCTTTGGCTATGGACCGAAAATGTACCAATATTCTGTGCAACCATCAAGCTTTCCAAAAGGATCAACCAAACAGCATCTTAAATATTTACATCAACAGGAGCAGCAATTGCTGGAAGATTGTTATAACAGAATAGCACTGAAAAAGCATGGTATGTTTTTAAAAACAAAACATGAGTTGGATAACATTTTTCAAAATTCGCAAAACTATATTATTGCAGTCGACAAAGATGACCATATAGAAGGCTATATCGTATTTTCGTTTAAAAAGCAAAGTGAGTCGAATTTTTTGCTGAATAATATGGTTATAAAAGAATTTCTATATGAAACACCCGAGGCTTTACTGGAGCTTAGTACGTTTTTAAATAGTCAGGCAGATCAAGTAAATCGAATTGAATGGCATACACAGGATGACAATATTCATTTCTTTTTAGGAGATGTACGCAATGAATCCAATCATTTAATCCCGAGTGTATACCATGCCAATGCTATTGTAGGTATTGGTTTAATGTATCGGATAATCAATGTAAAAGGTTTCTTTCAGGAACTAAAGCAACATCATTTTAATAATAGCAATATAACGTTTAAGCTGACTGTTTGTGATTCGTTGTTAGAAGAAAATAATAAGCCTCTTATAATAAGAGCGGTAGATGGCGTTCTGGAGATGTTAGAAAACGCACACTATGATGTAGAAATGACGATTGATATTGCGGAGCTTTCTTCGCTAGTGATGGGCGTGGTGACGGTTCAAGAATTATTTATGCTCGGCATGCTAAAGGTTAGTGATGAACAGTTTTTACAGGAATTGCACAAATTCTTCTTTGTGTTGAATAAACCAACGTGTGTAACAGCATTCTAATAGTAGAAAGGTGTAAGTGCTAATCCTTTTTCATAAGAATGGATGAACGAACGGGTCTTTCTAAAGGTGTAATATTAATAATAAAATAGCTAATAATTAATATTAAAATAATAAGGGCATAGATTAATGTGTTAATGGCATGATCGTGTTCGACGATGATTAAGCGAATCATCGCTGTAATCCCAATATAGATAAAGTATCTTAGCGGGAAATGGTAATCCTCTTTAAAGTACTTAATAATCATTGTAATAAATTCAAAATACAAAAAGAAAATAAGAATATTTGCTAGGAAAAGTTTATAGTCACTTGTACCGCCTGTTAATAAGATGTTTAGAAACTCAATAAGCTCTTTCATCAGCAGGAAGGACAATATAAGTGCTAATAATACAAGGCAGACGTTGAGAAATAATTGTAAAGATTTTGGGACAGCTTTGACAAGTTGTTGATACGTATTATGCTTTTGATTCATGTAATTCCTCCATCTTCTTATTTAAACATAATATTTATCTTATATAATATGAATGAAACGTCGTAAAGAGAATCGCACTTTCATAAAAATTTGAGCTATTTAGTGTATTTTCTTACTTTTATTGAATATAACATGATAACGTAAACAGAAGATGCGTAATACTGTAAATAACTGTATAGTATTGTAAAAGAAAGTTTTTAAAAAATTTAGGCTGTATGATAAAATAGAGTTGCATGAATATAAAATAAAAGGGGTTTTTTTAAATGGCAAAAGCAGCAAAATCTGATGCAAAAATTACACCAGAGCGTTTAGAAGAGGCGTTAAATGTTCGTGACCGTCTTATTATTGAGTTATTAGTACAAGTTCTTGACGAGAAGTTAGTCATTGAACGTCCTGTATTACGTGAGCGTTTAGGTAACCTTGTGGACCTTTCTGATTATGATGCAGAATTACAAGAAACTTTACATGCTGTGATCAACAAGCTGTAATTTCTAAGCTTTTTAAAGGCGATTCGGAAAGCATCAAGATGTACTTCAAACAGGCAAGCTCCTTTCACTGAGCTTTGAGTGTGGGGGCTTGTTTCTTTGTATACGGTATATTTCATGTGCATTAGTAGAATTATCAACATTCGCCATAATAGTATGAAAGTGAAAAGTACCCGATAAGATAGATTATTGTCTATCCTATCGGGTACTTTTATAGTGCTTAGTAAACTTTATCGCCGTTAAAAATAGAATTTTTTACAATAACATAATCTACATTGCGAATAGCCTCTAGCTTTGTGCCACCAGCATAAGAAATAGATGATTGAAGGTCTTGTTGCATTTCAATTAACGTATCTTTTAGGCTACCTTTATGTTCTACAAACATTTTTTTACCTTCGACATTTTTCTTCTCACCTTTTTGGAATTCTGATGCAGAGCCGAAGTATTCTTTTACTATTTTGCCATCGATTTCAATCGTTTCACCTGGCGATTCCTCATGACCTGCAAATAAAGAACCGATCATGACCATTGAAGCACCGAAACGTACAGATTTTGCAATATCACCATTTGTGCGGATACCACCGTCCGCAATAATTGGTTTCGTTGCAGCTTTTGCACACCAACGTAGTGCTGCTAACTGCCAACCTCCTGTGCCAAAACCTGTTTTAATTTTTGTAATACAAACTTTACCTGGCCCAATACCAACTTTTGTTGCATCTGCTCCAGCATTTTCAAGCTCACGTACTGCTTCAGGTGTACCAACATTACCAGCAATAACAAAGCTATTTGGTAAATGTTGTTTAATATGTTGAATCATACGAATGACAGCGTTTGAATGACCATGTGCAATATCAATTGTAATAAATTCTGGAACTAAGCCAGCACTTGCTAATTCTTCTACAAATGTATATTCTTCATCTTTTACACCGACACTAATAGAAGCAATTAGGCCACGGCTTTGCATATCTTTAATGAAGCTAATACGCGTTTCAGGATTAAAACGGTGCATAATATAAAAGTAACCGTTTTCAGCAAGCTTAGCGGCAATACTTTCATCAATAATAGTCTGCATGTTTGCAGGGACTACAGGTAATTTAAATTTGTGTCCGCCTAATGTAACAGATGTATCACATTCTGATCGACTGTTTACAATACATTTTGCGGGAATTAGTTGAATATCTTCATAGTCAAATACGTTATCCATTATATACACTCCTAAAATACGAATATTATTCGATGTTTATTTTAAATTGTTCGCCATTTGGTAATTTACATGATTTTGAATGAAAAGTCAAAGATTTTATCAAAATAAATAAAAAATAGCCAGTTGGAGACAAGAAAGGTACTAAAACGTAGAAAAGCACACGCTTTTTTGACTGTATAATAAGTGGAAAAGAAGTAAAACTATTGAGGACTTCCTAATGATAAGACTAGCTTATCGTTCGTTATCTAAGTACAATAGAATTGTTTCATAAATGACAGAGGAGTGGTGAGCATGGCAGTAGAGGTGTACTTAATTTTCAATGGCAATTGTCGAGAGGCTGTAACATTTTATGAGCAAGTTTTTAATACGGACAAGGCAGAAATAATGACATTTGGAGATTCGCCAAGTGATCCAAGCTATCCATTACCGGAAGAAGCAAAAAATCTCGTTATGCACACACGCTTATCCATTTTAGGTAGTACGGTAATGTTTTCGGATACATTCCCAGGTTCACCGTTCACTATTGGTAACAATGTAACATTAGCCGTTGTGACAGATGATGAAGTGCAGTTACGACAAGCGTTTGAAAAACTGAAAGAGGGTGGCAAAGTGACGATGGAGCTCCAAGAAACATTTTGGAGTAAATGTTACGGTTCACTTACAGATAAGTTTGGTATTGAGTGGCAGTTTAGCCATGAAGAAAAAGCTAAATAGGAAAATTGAAAGAGGCTGGGACAAAAGAGAAAAAGTGTT
>LAHS01000094.1_pt1 | contig 27646 bp, 25 predicted proteins | sample 329651 | NCBI WGS metagenome assembly LAHS01 (sample SAMN03275699, study PRJNA271635) | activated sludge metagenome | isolation source: sample C-1 Sludge from hydrolytic chamber (first chamber) of Anaerobic... | reverse complement strand
ATGAACTGACCAATGAGTTTTACCAATAGAGTAGAGTCTCTTTCGTAGTCAATGGTCGATTTAGATCTAAGCATTATGACAAGTGTTTTTACTGAATCAGTCGTAAAGCTCAAGTCATATGTCTTCATGATAATCGAATCCTCAGGGTGAAGAATATTGGCTCTTAGGACCTCCTGTGAAACAGGGGTGTAATTCATATTTGTCACATCCAAATCGAAATCTTCGAAAAAGTTGACTTCCTCACCGTCATGTTCGGTTTCGATTATTGGAAAAGCAATGGTATAGTTATCAAGCGCTTTTTCTTGTCTATCTATCTCATATCCACAAAACCTGGCGATTAAAATGGCGTTTTGATCATTCTCCTTCTGAACCTGAGCCAAGTCTTTGTCGTTCGAAATCTTCTCCTTCAGATCTTTTTCAATCTCTTCCTTGGTTTTCTTTTTGTTATTTGGATTTGTCAAACAATCATTAGTGTATTTTTGGATTGCATCAAGGATACCGCTGTATTGGTCGGTATCTTGGAATTTGGGATTTTCTTTGAAGAATTCTTCATGCTTGTCGTCTCCAAGGTCCAACTTTGTTTGTACCTCTACAAGATGTGTACTTTCAACATCTTCAATATTGATGATGTTCTCTTTCCTGAAGATACTATCTCCACGCTGGGCATCCTCAATTACTTTTTGGAAATTATCATGTGCAGTAAGAGTGACTGAATCAACATCCTTATTTCCGGTTCTAGTTCCATAAGGAAGTCTTAAGCCTCTTCCTATGGTCTGCTCAATAAGAGTCCTGCTTTGGGCTGCTCTCAAAGGAACAATCGTATAAAGGTTGTTTACATCCCACCCTTCCTTGAGCATATTCACATGGACGACTATTTCGACAGGATTATCCGAGCTTTCAACTCCAAGGAGAAGATTGATATTTTCATCTTTTTCTTCGCCGGATTTGCCGCTGTCTATTTCGATTACCTTGTCTTTGTAATACCCGCCCTTGAACGAATCGGATTTAATATAATCAAGAACCTTAGTGGCATGTTCGATGTTAGTGCAAACAACCAGCATGAAAGGCTTAACTACTCTTACGCGATTATTCAAAGCATAGGCTTTTAATTCTTCGCGTATGTGTTCATGCCAGGTTATGCCATCTTCCAACATCATCGTATCCATCTCCTCATCGGTCCAGTTTCTCTTCTCAAGATCTTTTCTAGTCAAAGCAAAAGGAGTCCTCGTATATCCATCACGGATGGATTTGGCAAGAGGATAGTCAACTACAACATTTCGGAAAGGAATAGTCTTCTTTCCGCTAGCCACTTGAGGTGTTGCAGTAAGTTCCAATCCCAGCAAAGGATTAAGACTATCAAGAGCATCGCCTGTGGAATTGTTGCGATAATGATGAGCCTCATCCATGATTACAACTAAGTCTTTCTTCTGTCGGAGGAAATCCATAAAAGATTCCCCGAGCCTCTCATTAGGAGAATTTATCTTTCTTCTATCATTGTCGCTATTAAACTTTTGGGCATTGAAAATGTAGATATTGATTGGTCCTAAAAGTGCAGCTTCCTGTTTATCACGGTAGTCTTCCCCAGTGATAATATTTGGCGGATAATTAAAGCATCCGACTCCTTTGAAGACATACTTAGGACTGCTTTCATTCGATAAATCATTAGTAAGCTTGTTATAGATGGTCAAAGAGGGTGCGACTACAAAAAAGTTCTTAATGCCATAGTTAGTATAAAGGTAGGTGATGAAAACACCCATAAGTCTCGTCTTTCCTACCCCAGTAGCCAAGGCAAAAGTCAACGAAGGAAATTCCCTATCAAAAGCTGTAAAAGTCGGATAATCCTTGTGGATACAAGAGGCCAATTGAGATAAGTCTCCACCTTTTTGGAGACCAACCGTGGAAAGAATTTTACTTAATGCCTCCAAGCTTTGAGTCTGAGGTTTTCTCAAGCTCATTACACCGCTGATGTAATCAATGGTGTATTCAGGAAAATCATTGTTTTTCATTGTCTTCGTCCTCATCCTCATTTTCATATGTCGGAGGGTTGATTATATTAAGGCTATAGTCATCCTTACCGAATTCGCATTTTCCAAGAAGCATCTCAGGTATCTTCTTAATCACTATATTCTTATAAAGTTTTGAGCATTCTTCATCAAAAGTCTTGCAAGCAATTATCAGGAACTCATCTTTTGTCATATCATTTGCTATCTTATCAAGCAAAGACGAATCAATATGCATAGTTGTGACAAAGAGGTATGAATTCTCACTGGCCTTAGACTGTTTCCAAAAACGCTCCTTATCAGGAGAATAAGTAAAGCCTTCATGCAAGGCTACTGCACTTGCCAGCATATCAGCATTGTATTTCTTATTAATGATTGGCTCTCCAAAAGCATCATTGACAACAAGGGTTGGAGCCAATTCATAAAATTTATATCCGCCACCGCCTTCATAACCAGTAGATTTTGTGATACCGCCTTTATCCTTACCAGAAATAACCATATCCAAGCGAGGCTTATCATGAGTATAAACCACGTCAGTCATTTCAATTCCTATCCAGCGTCTATTCATTTTTTGAGCAACCGCAGCCGTGGTTCCCGATCCTAAGAAAGAATCTAAAACTAAATCACCATCTTTTGTAGCAAGCTGCAATATTCTTTCTAGAAGTCTTTCTGGTTTTGGTGTTGGGAAAACAAGATTTTGATTGAACCTTTTCACTTCTTTTTTAGCTTCTTGATTATCACCAACTTCATCCCTTGGCCAAATAGTAAGGGGAACAAATCCCTGCTGAACTTCTGTTAAAAATCTTTTGTATCTTGGAACATTATCACCTTTTTCTCCAAAATAAATATGGTTGTCTTGGATTAAAGCGGCAAATCTTTCTTTTGAAAATCTCCAACTTGTTCCTGGAGGTGGCATAAGTCTTCTTCCACTTGGAGTCACTATTTCATAAATATCTTTATCATTTGGGGTTTTGGCATGGCATGGACCAGATGCCCAAGGCCCTCTAGGGTCGCTATCTGGATTTGAATATCCTTTTTCACTTCCCTCTGGTCTAGGAAGATGATTTATTTTCCATAGTGCTTTGTTTTTCGCATATACTAAAATGTAATCATGGTTATCAGAAAACCAAGTTGCATCATTGCTTCTAGTCCCTTTTTTTTGCCATATCACAGACGTAACAAAATTTTGACGACCAAAAATTTCATCGCAAAGAACCTTAAGGTAATCTCTTTCATCATCATCAATACTAATCCATAGCGTTCCTTTTTCAGAGTCAAGAAGCCTATATAAACTCTCTATTCTAGGCTTTATTAAAGAAAGCCAAATACTATGCTCTAAATTATCATCATAAGTAGAGAAAGCTGTTCCAGTATTATATGGTGGATCAATATACTCACACACAATTTTACCTGTGAATTTTTCCTCAAGAGACTTTAATGCTAATAAGTTATCCCCATGAATCAACATGTTATTAAAGGTTACTTTTGATTCGATTAAAGAAATTTCAGGCTTCACAGAAAAGCTTTTGGATTTATCTTCGAGCAAAATCCTAGGTTCTAAAACCGGTTCTTTATCTTTGCCGTACCACGTTAATTCAAGTTTGTTGTTTTGCATATTTACTCCTCAACCCCATTTTTAATACATAGTTTTCTGATTTGGCGTTTAGCTTTCATTGTTGGTTCGCATTTTCCATTTTCCCAACGGTTGACGCTAGCAAATGAAACGCCTATTTCTTTTGCAAATTCTTCTTGTGTAAGTAGAAGAGTTTCTCTTAGTTTCTTTACGACTTTAGCATAATTCATATTCCACCGGGCCTCAATCTTCAAAGAAATCACTATCAAGTTTTTTGATTTTGATTACTTTACTTTCTGAAACACCAACATCGTTGTCATACATTAAATTTGCTAGATCTTCGCCATTAATAAGAACTACTTTCCCATCTTTGATTCCATCAGCATATTCCTTGCCTTCTTTAGTGAAATCAGAGGTCGTAATAAAGACGCCTTTACGTGATCCTTTGCTTTCCCTGCCTTGAAGTGCCCCAACAAAGTCACGGACATCGTGTCCTGTAACATTGTTTCCTTCTTTATATCGCTTGGCTTGAATGTATATTGTGTCAAGACCTAATTTATCCTGATTGATGACGCCATCTATTCCGCCATCACCGGTTTTTCCAGTATGTATTCCACTATTGGTGGTTCCATTGCCATAGCCAATCGAAACCAAGATATTAATTACAAGGTTTTCAAAAGAAGAAGGATCCATTTGTCTGACTTTTTCCAAAAGGTCAGTGCAAACTTGTGCTCTAATTTGCTTTTGTGCATTGCTAATCATTTCCTCTGGTGTCAGCTTTGATTCTATGTCATCTTCATTTATCTTATTGTCATGGTTTTTGCTCTTCCCACGAGATCGAGCAATGAATTCTTGGTATTTTGGATAAGAAAATAAATCTTTTTCATTTAGAACATTTGGTTTTTTATTTAAAAGTTCTTTTCCTAAATTGGAAATCATGAATGATGCTCTCTTAGGGGAATCAACAAGACCCGACTGTTTCAAATATGTAAGGGCCCAGCCACCACGATTGAGATAAACAGGTTCTCCTCCTGAAACAGTATCATTCATCAAACTCTCATCGAGGCCCATGCTCTTGAAAGCATTCTCGATGATTTCTTTTCTATTGTGCATCTTATTGTCAGCAAGAAAACGTAATTCAGGAAGCATATACTCATTCCATTTTGGTTGTTCCATACATAATTCTCCTTCATTTGTTTATTATTATAGCATTCTTATAGCATTCACCCAAAGTCTTTTTATTATTTCGTCTTAAAATCGTCATGTGGGTTTCCCACTGCCGAGCCCGCGAGGAGATAAGGAATGCTGCAGAATGCAACACCCGCTTATCCTGTTCCCTTTTTTAAGCAAAATTTTGCATTCTCGATCGTTAAATCTTACTATGTGGTTCTTGAATTCTGCCACCCAGAATTCGTCTTTTCTTTCAATGCCCTGTTCCGTCAGTCCTCTGTGATCTTGACTGAACGCCTTATGGATCATCGCCGAAAGAACGTCCACATAGACTTCCTTGCTTATCTGATCAATCTCCTTCAATTCATTTTCTTTATCTTCCAAATACATGCTCTCCTTTACTCCCACGCTAAACACCTCTCTACTTAAAAGGCTTGAAAAAGACCAAAACTTAACTTTCTTGAATAATCCCTTCACTTAAAAGGCTGGAAAAAGCCAAAAAGTTTCCATTGGATTTCAAAATAATTCAAATATTTAAAAGAAACGCTCACGCTCTCTCACTATAAATGGAACTAAAATCCCTTAATTCGTACCCACAAATCAAAAGTCTCCTCACTAATAATGGATACTTTTTTCAATTTGTGGCCCTATTTTTATAGTCGGTGGCGACAATTTTAGAGAAAGAAAAACGCCACCGGCGAGGGTGGCGGGTTGAGTGGAAATCTCCACTCACGAAAAAAGAGAGCCCGGGAGACTCTCTTTCTATAATGGCTTACTTAATGCTAGGCTCCATCGGCTTAGTAATAGCAAACCTTAACGCAAATCGCCCTTTTGATACTAGTATCAGACGGGTGTGCGTCTGGCGACCATTTGGTGGAGCTGACGGGGATTGGACCCGCGACCTCCTCGTTGCGAACGAGGCGCTCTCCCAACTGAGCTACAGCCCCAGACTTAAATAAACTAGCACAAGGGACCCTTTTTTACAAGAAAGGTTAATTGGCCTAGATATATTGTCAGTGTTTTTGAATAAGTTAAGAATACAAACTTGTTTTTATATCATTTTTGATTGTTAAATGATTTACAATATTAATGTGCTTATGAATTAGGAGGCAATCTAAATGACTGTCGAAGAAAAAAATAAACAAATTGAAAAGACATGGACTATCTTCCGTGTTATTGAAGCTATCGTCCTTATTACTTTAGGTGTTCTGGATATCGTTTATTACAACAAGGACTTCTTTCAGCAGTGGATATTCTATATTCTCGGTAGTTTATTAGCGGTAGATGGTATTCTCAATATCGTTAAGTATTATCTTGAACCTATGGATGCTTCTTCTGTAGTTCAGGAGTTTATAGTTTCAATATTCGAAATATCACTCGGTATTCTGTTTATTGTTAAGGCTTCAAGTATTGTAGATTTATTTAAGGATCTTCTAGTGTGGTTCATCGCTGTCTTATGCTTCTCTTCTGCTTTCGTGTTTGGTTTAGGTGCTACTATTGGAATCGTCAACAAGAAAAGAAAGATGTGGGTTGCTATTACTGAATATGTAGTTTGTGCATTATTGATAGCAGCTGGTGTTCTTCTTATTTACTATAGAGATGATGCTAAAGGAGTAATCCTTAATGTCCTCATCGTCTTATGTGGTCTTATCATGGTTGCTATAGGTGTATATGCCTTAGTTACTTCCTTCTTGCCTTTCCGTTCTGCAAAGCCTAAGAAAGTTAAGGCTGAAAAGGTCGATGACAAGAAACAAGGACCTATCGATGTTGCAGCTGAAAAGAAAGACGAAGAAGAACATAAGCCTATCATCGTAGACGTCGATACTAAGCAGATCTCAGAGGAGAAAAACGATAATCCTCAGATCGTTAATAAAGACGAAGATAAAAAAGGCAAAAAAGATTAACTTCTAAAGAGGAGAACAAACTCCTCTTTTTTAATGCCTTGAAGTATTTATATTGATGTTATTCATCAGATTGTGTTATTTTTACTTAAACAAAAAAGGAGAATCTATATGGAATTCAAATCAGAACTTATTAAAGATAGACTTGAAATAGATCTATATGACGATAACGGAAAGAAAGTCGGTTATATATTAGGAGCCTTCAATAAAAAAGATGTGCTTACTATAGAGCACACGGTTGTAGATCAACTAAATAGAGGCAAAGGTTACGCTGCTATGTTAGTAAAAGAAGCTCTTAAGTATGTTAAAGACAACAGATATAAAGTAAACGCTACATGTTCATACGCATATAAATACTTCCAGAGGAACAGTGAGGAAGTTAAGGATTTATTAGCTGAATAATAAAAGACCAGAGAAACCAAATCTCTGGTCTGTTTTTGTATTTTACTTCTTTCCTTCTTTGTTCAAGATGGAATGATGGACGAATTCTCTAAATAGAGGATGCGGATTAAGAGGTCTAGACTTGAATTCCGGATGGAACTGGCAGGCGACGAACCAAGGATGGTTCTTCAATTCGATTATTTCGGTTAATCCAGTCTGAGGGTTAGTTCCTGAAATAGTGAAGTTTCCATCGTCGAATTTAGATAGATATTTAGGATTTACTTCATAACGATGACGATGTCTTTCAGAGATCATATCTTTCTGATAGGCTTCATAAGCTTTGGTGCCTTTTTTGACTCTGCAGTCGTAGGCTCCAAGTCTCATGGTTCCTCCAAGATGGATTCCCTTGTATTGATCAGGCAGATAATCAACTACAGGATAAGGAGTATTAGGATCGAATTCTGTAGTGTTAGCGCCTTTTAAGTTAAGGACATCTTCAGCGTATTCAATTAAGGCTAGCTGGAGACCTAAGCACAAACCTAAATATGGTATGTTATGGGTTCTGGCGTATTTGATAGCGGCTCTTTTTCCTAAGTTGCCTCTTTCTCCAAAGCCGCCAGGTACTAAGATGCCATCGCAGCTTTTTACCATCTCCTCTACGTTTTCATCAGTGACATCAGTGGCGTTTATCCAGTGGATGTTTACTTTTCTATCGTAGAAGTATCCGGCGTATTTTAATGATTCATTGACGGAGATATAAGCATCGTGAAGCTCGACGTATTTACCTACTAAGGCAATATCGACGGTTTCCTTAAGATTCTGAATCTTTGTTACTAATCCTTCCCAATCGGACATATCTGCTTCCGGTGCGCCGAGATGGAAGTGCTCTAAGACGAGATCATCAAGACCTTGGTCATGGAGATTTAAAGCTACTTGATAAATGACTTTGACATCCTGAGCTACTAGGACGTTTCTAGTAGGGACGTTGCAGAATAAGGATATCTTCTCTCTGGTCTTAAGATCGACAGGGACTTCGCATCTTAAGATGATGATATCAGGCTGAATGCCTAAAGAAGATAGCTCCTTAACAGAGTGCTGGGTAGGCTTAGTCTTGGTTTCTTCAGAGGTCTTAAGATAAGGGACTAAGGTATTATGAACATAAAGGGTGTTCTCATAGCCTAAATCTGCTCTTGCTTGTCTTATAGCTTCTAAGAAAGGAAGAGATTCCATATCTCCGACAGTGCCGCCTATTTCGGTGATGACAATATCGGCTTTAGATACCTCAGCGGCATCCATAAGTCTCTTTTTGATTTCGTTAGTAACATGAGGAATTACCTGAACTGTAGAGCCTAAGTAGTCTCCTCTTCTCTCTTTTTCAATAATGGTCTGGTAAATCTTTCCAGAGGTTACAGATGACTCTTTAGAAAGAGAAAGATCGGTGAATCTTTCATAATGTCCTAAATCCAGATCTGTTTCGGCTCCATCATCAGTTACGAAAACTTCTCCGTGCTGATAAGGAGACATAGTGCCAGGATCGACATTGAGGTAAGGATCGAACTTCTGCATGAAGACCTTAAAGCCTCTTTTTCTTAACATACGTCCTAGGCAAGAAGCTGATATGCCTTTACCTAAAGAAGAAACAACGCCTCCAGTGACAAATATGAACTTGGTATTCATAAAAATAAAAAAACCTCCCTTATGGTTTTAATACAATAAGTTTTCTTGGGGTGCCCTATTAATCATAACACAGTGAAAATGAGTTAGGTACAAGAAAAAGGAAAAAGCGTACATATTGGGCTTAGAGTATGATTTCAAGACAAATGTACTCATGTATACATTTGTTTAATACTTGCCTTAATTTGTTTATATAGTAAACTATAAATAGATAAATATATCGGAGGTAAATATGGAAGAGAAATCCTCTCTTATTCCCCTTAAGCGTAGAAGCGTTGAAACTCCAAAGTCTTTGGTCAACAACGGTGTGGCTGTGTTTGGAGCTTTCAATAAGGAATTCGAGAACTTTAACTTAGAAGATACGCATAATCCTACTGTCTTACCTGATTTTATGAATAGCAAGAGGCTTACTTTATGGGAAGCTTTTGAAGTTAGGTGCAAAAACGGAATACTAGTTAGCGGTTGCTGCAATATGGGTATTTTCGGTAGGCTTGTTAATCTCTATTATGATTTCTCTACTAAGAAGGTATATTCATTTGGTGAGAATACTCCTCCTTGTGATGCTGTAGTGTCTAATAACCTTTTAAAAGAAGCTAAGACTGAGATAAATTCAAAAAAGGGATATTTAGAGATCCTTAACTCTTTTGAAAAAGGAGAGGCGGGAATAAAAGGACTTGCTGTTAATCATCACGGAGAGAAGATAGATTATTCTTTCGAACTCAAAAAGGTTTCTGTCCCCTCTATAGTCGTAATGCCTATGGGAGTAAATAGACCTTTATATACTGAGAAGTGCTTATTTAAAGTCACTGGTTATTTGAAAATAGATGATAAAGACATTTCCTTAGAGGATGCCTATGCAATTATTGATGACCATAGAGGCTTTTATCCTTATAGAACCCATTATGACTGGATTACTTTCTTCGGGGACGATCTTCCCGGTGAGCTATTAGGTGTCAATCTAACTAGAAATCAATCGACAGATCCTGAAAACTATAACGAGAACTTCATCTTCTTGAAGGACTCTTTATCTCTTATTCCTCCTGTAACCTTCTCTAAAAAAGGAGATATAAGACATTTTAAAGACGCTAAATCCACTCCTCTTACCTGGAATATAACTAGTAAAGGAGATATGGTTAATCTCACTTGTAGAATCGAGAATGTAAATAAGTCGTTGATGCAAGCTGTGGTCTCTTCTTTGCATTATTACATCGTCCATGGAAAACTAGACGGATACATAAGAAAAGAAGACGGAACTAAAGTCGAACTCAAAGATGTTCCTTTCATCGGAGAGGATAAGTCAGTCAGGTTCTAATTACTTGACGTCTTTATCGTTATGATTTTCATGGCTCTTATCATCTTTGATGAGAGCCTTTTTCTTATTAGGAGAAATCTTAAAGGCCATCTTCCTAACAAAGTCATTTATTTGAGTTGAGTATTTCATGGATAAGATAAAAGCGACGATAGATAAGACACCTAGCGTGATTAATACATATAGTCCCCATCCTGTATAAGGAATGAATTCTCCTGACATAAATAGAAGAGTCGCTCCTATAGAGGTCGCTCTAGTAATCAACTGCATAAAAGTGAATCCTTTCCACGATATAGGAAGAATTCCTGCGACTGAGCAAAGAAGGTCATCAGGAAAGAAAGGGAGCAAGAACATGAAGAAAAGGATCACTACTTCCTTGTCCTTAGTTTCCTTTAAAAGATTATCAACAGTAGTTTTATCTCCTGCTATCCAGTTAACAAAAGGCTTTCCTAATAATCTTCCTAAAAGGAAAGCGAATAAGGAACCTATCATTATTCCTATATAAGAATAAACAAAGGCTCTCCAAGTACCGAAAAGATAATTGCCGGCTATTATAGTAATCGAAGCCGGGATAGGAATAAAAGTAACCTGCAAGAAAGAAACCGCTATGTAGACTAAAGGAGCCCAGACACCTTTTTCCTGGATGTATTTCTGAAGTTGCTCTTTAGAAAACTTATCCCATCCTAAATACTTATAAAGGAAGTAAGCTCCTACTATGATTAAGGCGATTATAAGAAGAGATATAGCGCTTCTGATTATTATATTCTTCTTGCTGTTCTTTTTATTTGGTTCTGTATTCATAACCTGTCTTTATGTCGACTAATAAATTATGCTTTAAGAACAATATAATATGCAAATAATCTACTATAAATTTTACGAATGTTATATGTAGGAAGATCCTTATTTCTCAATATAGGAAAAGTATTCCTATTTAAGGCTTATTTATACACTTAATTATTTTGAATTATTACTATTTATGGATAGTAGGATTATTAGTTATAGCCACCTATAGATACTAAGCCTGATACATAATTTTCTAAGGCTGCTTTTAAAGCAGTATTAACCGTATAAGAAGTATCATCGACTGAGTTATTAAATGCCCATTTGAAATCGCCTTGCTGAAGACGTCCGGCAGAGGAAGTAACTTTAGAAGGAATATCTTCTGACTTATCAGGAGTCGAATTGTCTTTTAAAGTCGAGTCGGTATCAAAATTAGAGTAGCTGGTATTTCCCTTTTTAGTGACTACGGTAGAAGGCACTTTTTCATCTCTAGATGTAACCCCATAGAAATCAAAATCCACGCTAGCGGAAGATGAATAAGGAATATATGTTCCGCTATCGAAGTGGTTATCGTAGGATTTGATGATTCCTCCGTCTTCCTCAGAGAAGGTCCCGGATTTATTAGCCACATATCCTGCATAATCAGTTCCCTGCATAGAAGAAAGCATAGGATACTTGCAGTTTCTGAAGTAATTGCCTTCTGAAAAGACAGAAGAACCTAAGCAAGCTCCGATTCCGTATTTAGCATTCCCGTCGTAGTAATTGTTATAGACGTGAGCATTATAGTATCTAACTCTCGGGTGACGAGAATCAGAATGGTCGTACCAGTTGTGATCATAGGTAATATAAAAGTCGTAGTTTTTTTCAGATAGACCTAGTAGATTGCACTTTCCATTATCGAAGAAGTGGTTATAAGAGAAAGTGACGTAGTTAGACTTTTTGCAGTCTAAGGCTCCATCTCCTTTAACCTGATCAGAATCAGAACCGGCTTCTCCATAAAAGAAATCGCAGTTATGTACCCAGATGTGGGTGTTTGATTGCTGGAGTCCGCAGTCATCTCCTTCATCAGAAGCGCAGTTCATAAAGCCTATGTTACGTAATTCTACATAATCAGCGTTCTTTAATCTAACTCCGAATCCATTGAAGACTGTATCGTTTCCGACACCTTCCACTGTGATACCAGAAGTAATCTTGCCGTTGCCGTCTATTACTAAGTCACCTTTGCAGATGCTTTCATTTTTAGTAGAAGTAAAATCTGAAGGTGTCTTAACATTGCCGATGAAACGGATATCTATAGGGCGTGTATCGTAACCTTTCTTTAAGAGAGTTAATATTTCCTGAATTCCGGTACCTGTAGTAGTCTTGTTAGACTTTCCTGTTATTACATTAAAAGTAATAGAAGATGAGTTATCATCACTGACGTATAAGACGACTGCTTTGTCTTTAAGGGTTCCGTCTTGGTTATAGGCACCAAGGTTAGTATTGTTTTTAAAAGCGTAGCCGTCTCTATGATAAGAAGTTACTTTTAAAGAATCAGAAGTTACTGATTTCTCTTCATTCTCACTTCCTGATAAAACAGGGACTATTTTAATATTGTAGTTCCATGAGGCTAAACCCATAGCATCTACTCTATCGTATTCTTTATATACACGGACTAATTGATTATCTATTTTAGTCCAAGTATTACTACCTTCTTTTTTGACGTAACAAATATATCCTTCAGCGTCAGTTAATCTGTTGAATTCAACATAGGCTGACTCAAATAGACCGCCTTGTCTAAGACAAGTGATTTCACTTTTATTATAAGAATTTAACTCTGATGAAGTAACAGATGAAGTACTAGATGAGGACGTCGGTGTATTAGTTGACGATTGAGATTCTGCTGAAGATATAGATGAAGAATTTGATTCAGAAGAACTTATAGAACTAGAAAGATCGGCGCTTGATGTTGAACTGTTGTTGCTTCCGCAAGAGGACACTAAGGTCAAGAATATAACAGAAACAAAACTTAGCTTTTTAAGATTCATTATTAGACCTCTTGTTTATATTCTAGGTTGTTATTTGAAATTTTTGTTATCTCCCCAGCACAAGATTGCTTTAGACATAATAAACAACAATTAATAGATGCTAGGAAAAAGTGTTTTGTCTACTGATTGAATTGAATTTTATATTGATTAATCGCCTTTATTTATAAACTTTAGCAAGAAAGGCTTAAAATTTTACTAAAATTTCAATCTAAAATTTATTACATTTCTAAAATTATGCTGCTACTAGGCTATATTTAAGAATAAATATTAGGAAATATTGAATGAAAATGAGTTGAAACATATCATATATAGGACAAAAACTGAAATGATTTGTGGTAAAACGCTGAAAGGATTTGTGATTTTATATAATCCGTCATCTATCTTGAGACTTAAAAAGGACCGTCACTCTTAATAGAGTTAAACGGTCCTTTGTGCTTTTTAACAATGGCGGAGCAAAAGAGATTTGAACTCTTGCAGGGATGTAATCCCTCTGCTGGTTTTCAAGACCAGTCCCTTCAACCACTTGGGTATTGCTCCGTATAGATATATTATAGAGAGAAAAAAAGGAGATTGCTCTCCCACTTTTCATCTTTATAGATGGTGGGCGCTATAGGGATCGAACCTATGACCTTCTGTACGTCAAACAGATGCTCTCCCAGCTGAGCTAAACGCCCATCCGTTGTTAATATTAAAGGTTTAATCGCAACTTGTCAATAAAAAAAGAGGTACAACGAACTAAAAGAGCGCTAAGTAGGAACCTTCATGTTATTTAAGGCTTTAACTGACGGTGATTTTAAGAGATTTTATCTGGTTTTGAACTGCAGTCTTTTAAAGTGCTTATTATTTATGAGTTCCCTATGGTTTATAATTAGAGAGTACATAATTAAAAACAAAGGGGGCCAGGAATGATTTATACTTTGACTCTATGCCCGTCTATCGATTACTTGTTTAGAACTGAAAAGGTAAGACTAGGTGATATTAATCATCCTCATTACGCTGAGTTTGCTCCAGGTGGTAAAGGAATCAATGTATCTAATTGCCTTACTAAGCTAGGTGTTGATAACCAGGCTCTAGGTTTTAATGGCGGATGGACTGGTGAGATAATTGAGAAGTGGCTTAAAGAAAGCAATGTCAATTTTGACTTTGTTCATATCGACGGTAATTCTAGAGTTAATGTAAAGGTTAAGGAACCTAAAGAAGAAACAGCCTTTAATCTAGATGGACCTATCGTTTCAGAAGATGATTTGAATCGCTTATACGACTGTATGGATAAGAAGCTTCAACTAGGTGATATTCTCATCATGGGCGGCTCTATAGGAATGATCCATAGAACTATCTATAACGAGATCATTACTAGATACAACAAAAAAGGGATCTTATGTGTTTTGGACTCTCATAGCCAAGCTCTTAAAGAAGGAGTAAAGGCTAAGCCTTTTCTCATCAAGCCTAATTTAAATGAACTTTCTGAACTAGTAGGAAGAAACGTATCTATAAAGGAAGTTCCTGAAATAGGTAAGGAACTAATTCTGGATTACGGCATCAATTATGTCTTGGTTTCTTTAGGGGAAGAAGGGGCTATCCTTATTACTCCTATAGAAGTATATAAAGATAAGTTTGTTAAGAACTCCTTAAAAGTATCTTCCACAGTCGGCGCTGGTGATTGCATGCTGGCTGGCTTTATGACTTATCTATCTAAAGGCAAGAGCGTAGCTGATTGTTTGCACTTTGCTAATCTATGCGGAGCCTCTAACTGTTATCTAGGTCATATTCCTTCCTTAAAGGAAATAGAAGAAATCGAAAAGTAAGCATAAGAAAAGGGTTCATATCAATAATGTGTGAACCCTTTTTACTTGCTTGTTATTTTGCTTCAGCGACTATTTCAAGAGGCTTAATATCCCAATCAGTATGGACTTCTTTAACTCTCCTAAGTTCGGACTTTACGATTTCAATCTCTTTTTTAACACGAGGAGTCATTCCCATGTTCTTAACGCCTTTTTCAAAGTCTTTCTCTGACTGAGTTAATTCCTCTAAGGAGTTATCAAGAAGTCCGGAGATTAAGACATCTGTTCTTAAGGCTGAGATAGAAGGAACAAAGTCAGGGGCGTTACGCTGTCTCTTAGTCGCATAAACTAGTTCTTTAGCGGCTTCAGAAGTGCGTCCATGAAGCAAATACAGATAGAACTTCTCATATGTCATCTCAACTACCATATTAGGCTGGAGATATAATTCGTTATTGGTCATGAGCTCGATAGTCTTTAAGGCTCCCTGATAATCAGAGGCATAGACCTGGTTATGAAGGTTTCCTAATAAGACAGCGGGCTTGATTCTAGAATCATCATACTTATCGAAAGTTTCAGTGACGACATCTAAGCCGGCGTAATCCGCTAAGTTATTTCTTAAGTATCTATTGAAAGTTACTGTGTTGTCCTTGCCGTGAGAAACGATGATGTAATACATATCATTAGGAGTATCTAACTTACAAGGGAATATTTCATATAAGACCAATAAGGCACCTAAAGCCAAGCCGTATCTTATGCATAAGACCATAGAATAGCTGATGCTTAAGAAAGAGAGACCTAACATCAACGCAGTGAAGATAGCGTATAAGATCGTTCCTCCTAATAGCATCAAAGTCGGATGAGGTTCCTCTTCTTCAGATCTAGGAGCCATATTAAGATGAAGCTCGAAGAAGTATTTAAAGGAGAAGGTGACCTTAGCTTTATCAGCGAAGATCACAGTAAACCCTAATAGCTCTAATCTAGCTAACTTATAGCCGGCGACATATCCAAACAATATTTTGCCTAAGTTATAAACAACTAATGAAATGACATAAGCAACAATAGCGAACAATACAACATACCAGTTGCTTAAGTTGGCCTCAGGAGACTGCAAGACTGCATAGCAGATGCCAAATGTCGCGAGTGCGACAACAATAAGCATTATCCAAGACATATTTAAGTCGAGGTACTGCTTCTTCTTTTCTTTGGTGAATCTGGCTCTAGTAGCCTCTGATTCCTTATCTAAGACTTCATCGACATTTATCTGATTTTTATTCTCGTCGTTATCGGTCATGTTTTTACCTCTGTTTTTCTGTATTAAGTATACACTATTTGACTAGATTTTAAGTTGAGATATATAGGTCTCTTCCTCTTTTTTGTCAATGTTGACATCTTGCATAGTTTTTACTAATGGCAACGAGTCTAAAAAGTCATTAAAAGCCTTTATAGAATCATCAGGATTATCAGAAGAAACATTAAAGACAAACTTACCAAACTGGTTTATTTTATCTTTCAGTTCTTCTTTATTCACTTCCATGAACTTACCAAGCAAGAATCTAAGACCTAAGCCGTGAGTAAGCTCAGGATGTTTTCCTGACATTTGATGCTCGACAAAATGACACTTGAATCTCATTGATTTTCCAAATGAAGTCCAACCGTTATGAGAGACAGTAGAGGCGATCATCATTCCTCTTCTGGCTTCTAAGTCAGAAGGGTCTTTAATTAAAGCCGGAGCGAGTTCTACACATTCCTTAATAACACTTAAGGCCAGATAGTCGCATAACTCATATTTACTAGAAGGTGAAAAGTATCTTTCGAATGAATGAGAAATAATATCGACTAATCCGCAGAAGGTTTGATAAGGACCTACTGATAAAGTTAAGGAAGGATCTTCGATGGAAAAGGTAGGTCTGTTATTTATATCGTTAAAGCCAGATTTGAAATTAGTGGTTCTTTCTGACATTACACAAGAGTCTGACATCTCAGAACCAGCAGCGGCTAAAGTAAGAATGACCCCTAAAGGAAGAGACTTACTAGGTTTAGCGATCTTCTTATTGAAATCTAGAGGATCACCAGGATAGAAATAAGCACTCTTGAGGTTCTTAGCGGTATCTATAACAGATCCACCACCGATAGCTAATATTAAATCAGGTTGATATTCTCTAACGATAGGAAGTGCTTCTTTTACAAAGCTTATATCTGGATTAGGAAGTACTCCTCCTTTTTCCTTAAAGGATATTCCTTGTTCTTGAAGTGAGGCCTCTAGTAAAGCGAGCTGACCTGATTTAACAAGGTGCTGCCCTCCGTATATGATGAATATTTTCTTGTATCCTTCTTTTTTAATGATTTCTCCGGCTTTATTTAAACCATCTTTTACGATATATATGCCTGTCGGGCATTTATAGTAATAATAATCTTCCATGTTTTTACCTCTTTTTATATATAAATAATCTACCACACTATAGGCGCTTGATAAACACTTAAGCTCAGATGTGTGAACTATTGATTTATTGCCAAAAGTAGTGAAAAATTCAATATAGTTAAGAAATTATGGTTATCGCTCTTCAAATATGCCATAATGAAATAGTAATAAAGCATTTTTTGCTTAGGAGATAAACTATGAAAAAAGCCAAGATGATGAAAAAGTACGCTCAACTCATCGCAGAGATTGGAATCGGTGCTAATAACAAGCAAGATGTAGTTATTAAAGCTCCGACAGAAGCCTATCAATTTGTCAGATATTTGACTTTAGAGTTATATAACGCCAAGGCTAAGTCAGTAACTATCGATTGGAGCGACTCGGCTGTTGAAAAGCAGACCCTTATGCACGTCTCTCCTTCTAAGCTTGATGATGTCCCTGAATGGATTGCTCAAAGAGAAAAAGAAAGAACAGAAAAGAACTTCTCTAGAATAAGCATTATCGGAGAAGATCCTTCTATCTTCCGCTCAGTAAGCGGAGATAGACTTAAAAGATACACTAAGGCTCAAGTAGAAGCCTTCTATCCTTTTAAGAACATATACAATTCAAACGAACTCGCTTGGTGCATCGCCGCTGTTCCTACTAAGGCTTGGGCTAAGAAAGTCTTCCCTAATCTTTCACCTACACAGGCTATGATTAAACTTTGGAACTGCATCTATGAAGCTTGCCGTATATATGAAGATAAAGATGCTATCTTACTTTGGAAAGAACATATAGCTGAACTTAAGAAGCACGCTTCTATTATGAACAACTATGCTTTTAAGGCTCTTCACTACACCAATAGTTTAGGAACTGATCTTACTGTCGGTTTAGCTAAAGGACATATCTGGGGATCAGCGGAAGCTGTTCAATCCAGAAACGGATTCAAGTTTGTTCCTAATCTTCCTACAGAAGAAATCTTCTCAATGCCAGATAGGTTGCATGTAGACGGAAAGGTCATTGCCTCTAAGCCTCTTTCATATAACGGTGCTCTTATCGATGGCTTCTCATTTGAATTTAAAGATGGAAAGGTCATCAATTATTCCGCTAAGGAAGGAAAGGATAAGCTAGAAGAAATAGTTAACTTCGATGCTAATTCCTGTCGCTTAGGTGAAGCCGCTTTAGTCCCCTTCGATTCTCCTATCTCAAAACAAGGAATCGTTTATCAATCGACTTTGTTTGATGAGAACGCTTCTTGTCACTTAGCCTTAGGTCAGTCTTTTGCTGAGAACATCCAAGGCGGAGAAAGTATGACTTCTGATGAATTGCTCGCCCACGGTGGCAACCAGTCTAAGATTCACGTTGATTTCATGATTGGAACTAAAGATCTTTCTATAGATGGCATTAAAGAAGACGGTTCTATTGTTCCTGTCTTCAGAAATGGCAACTTTGTTTTCTAGAATAGGAATTAACAATGGATAACTTTGAATTTCAAAACACTACTAAGATCTGCTTTGGAAAAGACGCAGTATCTTCTTTAGGAGCAGAAGTTAAGAAATTAGCTTCTAAGGTTTTAATTGTTTATGGCGGAGGCTCGATAAAGAAGAACGGCGCCTATGATGACTCTATGAAATCTCTTCATGATAGTGGCATTGAGGTTCTTGAGCTATCTGGTGTAGAACCTAATCCTCATATTTCTACTGTGAGAAAAGGTGCTGATATCTGCAAGAAGAATAAGATCGAAGCGGTTATCGCTATTGGCGGAGGATCTGTTATCGATTGCGCCAAGATTTTATCTGCTGGTGCTTTATATAATGGAGATCCATGGGACTTTTTAATTCGTAAGAGTTCTATTACTGCTTCTCTTCCTTTATTTGTAGTTCTGACTTTAGCGGCTACGGGTTCAGAGATGAATTCTGGAGCTGTTATTACTAATGAAGTTACTCATGAAAAGTATGGAGTAGGTGGTCCTACTCTTCTTCCTAGAGTTTCTTTTGAAAATCCCTGCTATACCTTCTCTGTAAATAAGTGGCAGACAGCTGCTGGTGCTAGCGATATTCTTTCTCATATCATGGAGCAGTACTTTGGAGATGTTAAAGGCTCTTATGTTCAGGATAGAATGGCGGAAGCTTTGATGAAGACTGTTATTCACTTTGCTCCTATCGCTTTAAATAACCCCGATGATTATGAGGCTAGAGGACAGATTATGTGGTCTTCAACCTTAGCTCTTAATAATCTTTTATGCGCTGGTCATGATTTCCCTTGGGAAGTTCATCCTCTAGAGCATCCTCTTTCTGGCTATTTTGATATTACTCATGGAGCCGGTCTTGCAATCTTAACTCCTAATTATTACCGTTATATCCTTAACGAAAAGAACGTTAATAAATTCAAGGAATTCGCCATAAATGTCTTCGATGTTAATAAAGACGGAAAGAATGATATGGAAATCGCTAAGGAAGGAATTGAAAGACTCGCTTCTTTCTTCTCTTCTTTAGGTATTCCTTCTCATCTTAAGGACTTAGGAGTCGATTCTTCTAAGTTTGTGGATTGTGCTAAACAATGCTTAGGCGGAGATAAGTATTTAGGTGATTTTGCTAGGCTTGATATAGATGATATTGTTAATATATATAAGATGTCATATTAAATAATGGAGGAAGGTAAAATGGTCACTATAGCAGTAGATATGATGGGCTCAGATAAAGGGCCAGAAGAATTATCAAAAGGCATTATTAAATACCTTTTTTTCAACGATGATGTTTGCTTCAAGTGCTACGGTGATGAAACTAGGCTTTCTTCTTTAAAAGATAATCCTAGAGTTACTATAGTAAACACTACCGAGGTTGTTCCTATGGAGACTTCTCCATTAGGATTCCTTCGTATGAAAGACTCCTCTATGCTTAAGGCTTTACAGGCAGTTAAGAATAAGGAAGCCGATGGGTTAGTTACTGCTGGATCTACCGGCGGGTTTATAACTGGCGCTACATTGATCTTAAAGAATATCCAAGGAGTTAAAAGAGCGGGGTTCTGCTCTTATTTCCCTTCTAAGGTCAAAGGCAAGCAAGTCGCTATTCTCGACTTAGGAGCTTCTAATGTTAATACAGCCGAGGAACTAGTTGGCTTTGCTAAACTAGGATCTATTTATTATCGTGAGAATATGAAAGTCGATAATCCTTCTGTCTATCTTCTTTCTAACGGCACTGAAGAAGGAAAAGGACTCGATGAATCTAAAGAAGCTTATCAGCTACTTAAGAATGATAAAGATGTTAACTTCAAAGGAAACGCTGAGGCTAGAGATGCTCTAGACGGAACTAAGGATGTAATCGTATCTTCTGGTTACCCCGGGAATATCTTCCTCAAGGCTTCTGAAGGTATGGCTCTTACCTTCTCTTCTTTAATAAAGTCAGCTTTTAAGAAGAATCTATTTACTAAGATAGGATATCTTCTCGCTAAAAAAGAGTTCGATAATATCCATGATATTTTCGATTATAAGAAAACCGGAGGCGCTATGCTTCTAGGTATTGATGGAGTAGCTGTGAAGACTCATGGCAACTCTACAGGAGACTTTCTCTTCTATTCTTTAGACTTAGCCTATAGAATGGTCAAGGGAAACTTTGTCGGCAAGGTTAGAGAAGAATTCAAGGAGTAACATAAATGGCGCAGGATTTTAGAGAATTGTTGGATAAGCTGAATATCAAGTACAAGGATGTTTCATTATATGAAGCAGCCTTTACTCATGCTTCTTATCGTAACGAGAATCAATCTACCTGCACATCTGATTACGATAGATTAGAGTTTATCGGTGATGCTGTACTGGACTTAGTAGTCGGTGATTTCATCTTCCAAAAGTTCCCTAATATGAACTCTGGACAGATGTCTAAATGCAGAGCTTCTTTAGTAAGAGGAGCTACAGAGGCTTCTTTTGCTGAGAAGTTAGGCTTTGATAAGTATATAAAACTATCTAAAGGTGAAAACAAAGACGGAAAAGTAAACCCTAAGTTCATGGAAGATGTTTTCGAAGCTTTCATCGGTGCTTTCTATATGGATAACCACGAAGACTTCGCTCTGACTGAGAAGTTTGTATATTCTTTCTTTGCAGAGCCTTTGAATCATTATGAAGAATTAGAGTCATTCGACTATAAGTCTAAGCTCCAGGAAATAGTTCAGGCTGATGTCAAAGTTGGAATCACATATAACCTTATTTCTGAAATCGGTGAACAGAAAGACAAGATATTTGAAGTAGAGGCCACAGTTAACGGAGTTGTTTTGGGAACTGGTAAAGGCACATCAAAGAAAAAAGCTGAGCAGGCTGCCGCTAAGGATGCTATAGAGAGAAGAGTTAACTGATATGGGATTATTTGATTACCTTAAAAGCAAGTTCAAAGGTCATAAAGAAGAAGATAAAGATAATAAAGAGCCTTTGAAGTCTGAAGAAAAGAAAGTCGAGACTCCTGTTGAGAAGAAAGAAGAAGAAAAGAAACAAGAAACTAAAGACGCTTATGTTAAAGGCATGAAGAAAGCCAATCATGGATTCATGTATAGGCTCAAGTCTTTAACTTCTATTTTTCATAAGGTAAATGATGAATATTTTGATGATTTAGAGGAAATATTGATCGAAGCTGATGTCGGAGCTGATCTCTCAATCAAGATCATCGACGAAGCCAAGAAAGAAGCTAAGGTATATAAGATCGATGACCCTGAGAAAATCAATAAGCTCGTAGTTGAAAAGATGTTTGAAGGTTATGAAAACTCCGGGGATAATGTTGAACCTGATGTGAGATTTGTCTCTTCAGGTCCTACTGTTCTTCTTATCGTCGGCGTCAATGGCGGTGGAAAGACTACTACTATCGCTAAGCTTGCGAATAGATATAAGAAGCAAGGCAAGAAAGTACTTCTTGTCGCCGCTGATACTTTTAGAGCCGGAGCTGTCGAGCAGTTAGGAGTCTGGGCTAAGAGAATAGGTGTTGATATCGTCTCTGGTCCTGATGGAGGAGATCCTTCTTCTTTATGCTACGACGGACTTACTAAGGCTAAAAACGGCAATTATGATTTAGTTATCGTCGATACTGCCGGTAGACTGCAAAATAAGGCTAACCTCATGGCGGAGCTTTCTAAGATGAAAAGAGTCATGGGTAAGGTTATTCCTGATTCTCCTCATGAGACTTTCCTTATTATCGATGCTAACACCGGTCAAAACGGTGTAGAACAGGCTAAGGTCTTTAAAGAGACTACTTCTTTAACTGGTATTGTCATCACTAAGATGGATGGCACTTCTAAAGGAGGCATCATTCTTTCTATCAGGGATCAGTTAGGTATTCCTGTTAGATTCATCGGCTTAGGTGAAGGAATGGATGATTTGAAGGAATTTGATTTAGATAGTTATCTATATGGATTGCTGATTGGTGAAGATGATGAGCAATAATTCATTCAAGGCTCTTTTTGCGGCTTTTGGTGTCGGGCTTGTCTTATCTTTCATCTTGCCTTTTTATACTTCTAGCACCGCTGTTATTTATCTTATTACTGATATAGTGGAATCTTTTGTTTATGCGATTGTGTTCCTTCCTTATGATAGAGCGCATTTCTACAGATCTTCTTTGTTCCATTATGTCTTCGCTACTACCTTAGTGGCTTTCTCACTTATTTCTCTTCTCTTCTTAGTCATAGGATGGTAATGATATGGACCAGATAGAAAAAAGAGAGAGATACAATAAGCTTCTTTCAATCTATGGGAGTCTTGTCTCGGAACTAGAGAGAAAAGATCTTATAGATTACTACTCTAACGATTTGTCTTTAAGCGAGATAGCTCTTAATAGGAACGTCTCCAGAAACGCTATCTTCTCTTCTATCCATCAAGGAGAGAACGAACTTAATAAGATGGAAGAAAAGATGCATATACTGTCTTCTTCATTGACTCTGATCTCTGATATAGAGAAGTTGAAACAAGAAGATGATATAGATAAAATCAAAGACGGATTAGACAAGATAAGCGAGGTATTGAAAAATGGCATTTGAATCATTATCAGATAAACTTCAAGGGATCTTTAAAAAGATCAAAGGTCAGTCGAAGCTCACAGAAGCTAACATGGAGGATGTCTTAAGAGAAATCCGCTTAGCTTTACTGGAAGCTGATGTCAATTACAAAGTCGTCAGAGACTTCGTAAATGATGTTAAAGAGAAATCAATCGGGCAGAAAGTATTAACTAAACTCTCCCCTGCTCAGACTGTCATCAAAATCGTCAATGATGAATTGATTGAACTTTTAGGTTCGACTGATTCTGAACTGCACTTTGCTAAAGGACAGCCTACCGCTATTATGCTAGTCGGCTTACAAGGTACTGGTAAAACTACATCCGCTGCTAAGTTAGCCTACTTATTCAAGAAAGAAAACAAGAAGGTCCTTCTTGTCGCCTGTGATATTTATCGTCCTGCCGCTATCGATCAGTTACAGGCCTTAGGAGATAAAGTAGGAGTAGATGTCTACCAGGATAGAACAGGAACGCTTCCTCCTAAAATCGCATCTGTAGCTTATAAGAAAGCTTTAGATGAGAAATACGACATCGTTATTTTTGATACCGCTGGTCGTTTGCAGATCAATCAGGAACTGATGGATGAACTGAAGAATATTCAGACCGCTGTTCCTTTAAATGAAACATTGTTGCTCGCTGATGCCATGTCAGGTCAAGACGCCATCAATGTCGCTAATGCCTTTAATGAACAGATTAAACTCACCGGCGTCATAATGTCTAAGCTCGACTCTGATGCTAGAGGCGGCTCCGCTCTATCTATAAGAAAGATGACCGGTGTTCCTATTAAGTTCGCCGGTACTGGTGAAAAGATCACCGATCTTGAAGTCTTCCATCCTGATAGAATGGCTTCTAGAATTCTCGGCATGGGAGATGTCGTCTCCTTAGTTGAGAAAGTCCAAGAGAATGTCGATCAGGAAAAGGCCATGAAGACTACTAAGAAGATCATGACCGGTAACTTCGGATTAGACGATATGCTCTCTATGATTCATCAGATTAAGAAGTTAGGACCTCTAGGAAAGCTCCTGAAGATGATGCCTGGAATGCCTAAGGTCTCTGATGAGCAGCTTCAAAAGGGTGAGGATAACGAGTCCATGATGGAAACCGTCATCTTCTCTATGACCCCTGAAGAAAGAAAGCATCCGGAGATCATTAAAAACTCCCGCAAGGTTAGAATTGCGGAAGGATGCGGTAAGACAGCTTATGAAGTAAATAGAGTCCTTAAGTCTTACGACCAGATGAAACTCGCTGTTAAGCAGATGTCACCTTATATGAAAAAAGCCATTGCTCAGGCTAAGCCCGAAGATTTCAATGGCCAGACTAATAAGTAGTTATTTGCTCTTTGCTATCTCTGCTTTGATGAAACGCTCGCCTTTCTCTAGGGCGAGTTTTTCTGTTTTGGAAATAGTGTTTTCCTGAAGCTCTTTTAATCTCTTCAAGTCTGATTTTGATAAGGTGTACTTATTGAAAAGATCAGGCCTTAGTTCTTTAGTTAGTCTTAAGGATTCTCTTTTGTGATAGATCTCTATAGCTTCGTGATTACCGGAAAATAAGATATCCGGTATCTTATCTCCTTCATAGTCGTAAGGAAGAGTGAATTGAGGATACTCAAGAAGAGAGTCGTTGAAGCTTTCTTCTTTAGTGGAATCCTCACTGATAGCACCGTCTAATAATCTAGTTACGGAGTCGGAGATAGCTAAAGCGGCTATTTCTCCTCCGGTAGTGATGTAATCACCTATCGAGATGAGTTCATCGACTTTCTTATTGAAGCGAGAGTCTATTCCTTCATAATGACCGCAGATTAGGATTATCTCTTGTTCTTTTGATAGTCTTTTTGCGATGTCTTGGTTATAGGTCTTACCTAAAGGAGACATGAGAATAGTATGAGATGCACTAGTCTTGTTGGCGTTTAAGGCATCTGTTAAAGGCTGCATTCTCATTATTAAACCAGCCCCGCCACCAGCAGGTCTATCATCGACTCTATGATGCTTATCAAGAGTGTAGTCACGGATATTAACTAACTTGAATTCTACGGCTTTTTTTGAGATAGCTCTTTTTATAATTGAGTTATCTAGAAAAGAAGAAAAGAACTCAGGAAATAAAGTTAAGATAGTAATCTTAAGCATTAGTTATGACCTCTTGAGCTTGTTCACTTATAGTTATTGTCTTGTTCTTCTCATCGATTGATACGATGAAGACATCAGCGATATAAGGAAGATACTTATCGTTAATTAAAAGATAGTTCTTTCCGTTGATGACTTGGAAGTCATCTATCTTTCCGATTTCCTTTTTATTCTCATCGAGGACTTTAAAGCCTATCAAGTCTTTTAAGAACACTTTGTTCTTAAGAGCTTTCTTCTCTGCGTATATGTTGAACTTCTCATAAGGCTCAGCTAAAGAGATAGAATCTATATCCTTGATAAATAGAAGGATGGTGTTTTTAGGAGTGACCCTATAAGAAAGGACTTCTTGTTCCTGGTAAGAGTTATCGTTAAGCATGAGATAGATCTTATTCCCGGGTTTATAGAATTCTTCTACGTTCTCAGTTAAGAGAAATACTTTAAATTCTCCCTTAAGTCCATGGGTGGAGACGATATGTCCGATTTTAATGTAATCCATGTTTTATGTTCCTTCCTTCTTATTATACAAAAAAGGCACCTACATAAGATTTTGAGGGTGCCTTATAGTAGCAAAACGGATAGATAGTGAATTATTCAGCTTTAGCGCTCTTGTTCTCATCTTCGAAAGACTCGAACTTGATGTGTACACGCTTATGATCGTCTCTGGCTTTGACGTTGACTACTGTTCTGATAGAGTCAGCGACGGAACCATGGCGTCCAATTAATCTTCCTAATTCAGCATCAGGGCAAGCGATGAGAAAATGAACATCACGGGATGACTCAACGCTCTCAGGATGATCGGTGCAGCGAATCAAGATTGATTCAGCATCGTCAACGAGGGGCTCAACAGCAGCTCTGATTATTTTCTCGTAATCGCTGACCATGCTTATTCAGCTTTCTTATCAGCAGCTTTAGCTGATTTTTTAGCGGCTAAATACTTTGCGTAAATGCCTTTTGCAGAGAACATAGCCTTGATGGTGTCAGAAGGCTGAGCGCCTTTGAGCATCCAATTGATGGCTTTCTCTTCATCGACAACGGCATCAGCGAATTCCTTAGCGGGATCGTAATTGCCGATCTGTTCGATGCAATGTCCGTTTCTGGCTCTTCTGGAGTCAGTGACGACGATTCTGTAAGCAGCATCCATATTTCTGCCGATACGAGCTAATCTGATTTTAACCATAATGATAAATCTCCTTTATTAACAATGATGATTGTAAGACTAAGAAATGCATCTGTCAAGTAAAATTACTTAACAGACTATATCTTCATTTTCTTAACGCCGTAATAGAAGATGATTCTCACTAAAAGAGTGAGAACAGTCAGAACTAAAATGATGATTCCAAAAGGTACGAGATTCTCTGAAATAGAGGCAAAGAGAAGACCGAAAGCAAAGAACATGATAGTGAAGGAAGTAAAGGCTTGCTCGATTCCTTGATGTATCTTGTTTATTCCTATTTCTGCTATGACAAGGCAGATATTAACTACAGCGCAGACAAACGGGACCGCTAAGAATATATTTCCGTATATTCCTAAGCTTTGGTCGGTGAAAACAGCGGTGTAGTAACTAGCGTAGACAAAAGATCCGCCTGCATCAGGGACGATTATTATCTTAAATAAACCCGCAAAGATAAAAGCGAGATTGATCAAGATATAAAATACACGCTCTATCTTATTGTTTTTGCTCATTAGGTGTTCCTCCAGAAGGTGCTTTCTTGCTGTTAGCGAACAAGACTTTGATGTTGATATCTAAGTCAGCCTCGAAAAGCATAGCCATCTTTGAAATCTTAGGAGAAGGATCGTATGTCATGCCGTGTTTGATCCATTCCCTGGCTTCTAATTCGAAAGGATAAGTGAAGAAATCTAGAAGATCTGTCTCATCCTGAGGATTTAGTTTGCAGTTGAGCTCTTCTTCTCTCTTCTTAATCACTCCTTCTAATAAAGAAGAAATGACTCTCTTTAAGTAGTATTCGAACATATCGTGATTATCAGAAGAGACAGCGTTTAAGAATAAGTCTTTATTTGTCATGACGAACGAGAAAACCATCAGTAGGCTTTTAGCCCAATCTTGCTCTTCTCCTCCGCCTCTTTTAAATACTTCTTTTAAAGTGTTATCAAAGAACCAGTAAGTAAGGCTCTCAACATCTTTGAAATGATAGTAGAAAGTTTGTCTATTTATACCAACAGCCTCTGTAAGTTCTGTAACAGTTATCTTACTTAGAGGTTTTGTCATCATTTTTTCACCTAGGGCTTTCGCTAAGGCAAGTTCAGTAGAATCTGACATTGTTATCTCCTTGTTTGAAGCGTTTTTATGCTTTCTTAATTATACCATGGAAGACATATTCTTGCTCGTTTCTAATTTTGTACGTTTAAAATAAAATGACAAAAAGGACTTTTATGGTTTATATCATAAAACTGAAAGATAAACACGAGGTCTTCAGCCTCGTGTATGAATTTCGAGTGCACTAGCCTTGGTTTTCTATGTATTTAGCAACAGCATCCTCTGAAGCGTCTCCTA
>LAHS01000948.1_pt1 | contig 27687 bp, 26 predicted proteins | sample 329651 | NCBI WGS metagenome assembly LAHS01 (sample SAMN03275699, study PRJNA271635) | activated sludge metagenome | isolation source: sample C-1 Sludge from hydrolytic chamber (first chamber) of Anaerobic... | reverse complement strand
ACCACTTGTGTAAAAGTACGATACAAAGTATCGATATTTTTTATCCATCCCTTCACCCTCCAATCAAGGGGCTGTGCGCCCCTCATAATCTAAAACCCTAAATCTACACTGCGTTTATCCTTAGTCTCCTTAAAGAGAACAACCTTAGCATTCTTGTTCAGCCTCGATAGAGTCTTGCTATCGTAAATAGTGTTCAGCTTGGCTCCTGACAAGTTTGTCGTAACGATGGTCACTTTATCTTGGCGAGCATTCGAAATCGCTCTGAGCATACGCCCTATGAAGTCTGACGCTTTCTTGTCAGTATCTTCATTACCAACCTCAGCACCTAAGTCATCCAAAACAAGCACATCAACCTTGCTTAACAATTCTGTGAAGTAAAACTCGGTATATTTGCTATCTGGATTCTTAAATGATCCGCGTATTTCACGTAACATTTGGTCAAAATCGATGAACAAACATGACTTCTCTTTGTTACTGTTGTTATTTACACGGTGCAGCAAGCTGTAGCTTAAATGTGATTTACCAACACCTGGCGTTCCGTTAAGGAAGATATTGAATACTTGTCCGCTAATAATTTCATCTGCATATTGCATCATTAGACGAGCATTTTGGCGTGCTTCGTGTTCATCCTCTTTGAGTTGATACGTGTTAAATCGTGCATCCAGAATCGTTTTGTCAGGAACAATGCTGCGTTTTTGAAGTGTATTGAACTTGGCCATGCGCTCTTGTTCATTTTTCAGTTCAGAATATTGTTTTTCTAAAACGTTGTTGTTGCTTTCTCTAAAACACATAGGACATTCAAATTCTCCTGAACCTTTTTGTCTTTCTAGCATTCTAATGCCAGTTGGAAACTTTTCTTTATCATGCTTAAAGCAATATTCATCAGAAGCCCAAGTCAACCTTGTACCCATTGCCTGTATTGTGTCCTTGATTGCTTGCATATTGCTGCGCCTCCTTCAGCTGCCAATCTGCATAAGTGTTAATTCCTTTTTCAGTGCGCCAATTACGCAAGATTGCTTCTACATATTCAATGTTCGATTTACCTTTATCTGCTGTAACTTTAATAGCTTCGATAATTAGTAGATGGTCTGGATAAAGTTTAAGTAGGTTGTCCATCTTTTTGTGATCTGTAAAATTGCTAATTCGAATTGTTTGGTCGAAGAAGTTTTTAATTGCTAAGAATTCATTATCGATAATTGAAGGAGTGACAGACTGACCGATTGGATTTTTTTCTTCTTCTCTTTCTCCTTCTTTTTCTTCTTCTCTTTCTTCTTCTCTTTCTTCTTCTCTTTCTTCCCCATAGTCTTTACAAGGGGTATTTATATGGTTTGGATACGGTATCAAACCCTCGCCGTTACTAGCATTAGATACTTTTGGCTCACCTTTTTCTTCTAACAGTATTGATACGGTATCGATACGGTATCCTAACTGTTCCAAAGAGGTAACATAGCTCCTTACAAACGGTATATGTTTCACTGCAAGTAGTTCTTTTTCGATACATTTTTTCACTTTTGGTGAATTAATAAAGTTGTACTTTGCCCAGTTATTTAACATAATTTCTTTCGTTGATTCGTTGTATGTGATCTTTCCATACTCCACAAATCGTTGTAGTAGTTTCTGAACCGTCTCGCGGTTATAACCTGTGTGCATTTCTATGACTCTATAAGGCAATTCATAGATGCCACATTGCGTTGTATTACCATTTGTCATCAAATACAGATAGAAGTATTTCTCCTCTGGTGTAAGATCCAATACAAAGCCGTCATCCCAAAACGTTGTGTGTACATTTCTGTATTTAGCCATTTGCCCTGACCCCTCCTAATAAGTGCGTACCGGTAAAACTAAAATTGTCATTTCTTCATTTTCAAAAATGAATGGACGTAAAGCTCCTTGATGCAGAACTGTGATATTATCATCCGTAGAAAATTTAATGAAAGCTTCTAAAGCGTTCAATAAGTAAGATGGTGTGAATGAAATTATATTTTCGCTTTCTAAGTGCTGTTCAATATTTAATTCGAAACCTTCTAATTTTAATTGCATACCTGGTACTGACAGCTCAATAGATTCCTTAGAAAATGTAACTTTCACACTCAAATATTTGTTAGCTTTAATGAATTTTATTGCAGGAATTAACTGCATTGCATTTTCCTTAGACAATCGGAACGAGGCTTGCAAGTTTCCTCTAGCCTCTATTAATTTGTTTAAATCAGGGTAGTTATAGCCTTTCATTAAATCTAATGTTTTAGGATTCAACAACAACTCTTCTTTGTAAGTGTGAATGTTCTTCAAGACTATAGCCTGGTGACTATTTGTTGCATGAATCTCTCCGTTTTCTTTTAAAGCTACGTAAGTTAATGCTGGTCTTGCTTGTGATCCAGCTGTAAATTTTTTCGCTACCTCTAAAGCCGGTGTTAACCTTTCGCGCCCTACCACTTCGATTTCGTTATTTTTTAATGCAATTGCCATGTTTTTCGCCCTCCATATTTTCAATATTCTAAAATTAAGGAATAAAAATCATCTTACCAGTTGCCCTTGCTACTGCTTTGAAAATGCGTTCCATGTTGCTGTTACCATCTGATAAATGCAGTAAATGTATTTCTTCGACCTTTGATAAGTCGTTAGCTTTAAAGAATTCTAGAAGGTTCTCTAAACTGAAATGCGATCGCATTACTCGTTTTCGCATCGCTGGATGAATACGGCCACTTTCTACGTTGTCATCTAATGTTTGTTGGTCGTAATTACACTCAATCATGATGTGAGTTAGACCAGTGAATCTGTATTTCACATAGTAAGTATCTGTTGCGAATAACAGCTTTCCGCCGTTGTCACTTTGTAACAGGAACCCTAACGGCTCATTCACATCGTGCTGTACATCGAACGGCAATATCGTCCACGTACCTACTCTAAATTGTTGCTTGCTTTCGACTGTAACAATACGGTGATGCTGTAGCTGCAAAGCCTCTTGAGTACCTTTAGACATGTAAATATCTAACCCTCGATATAACACCGATTCCACGCCTTTACAGTGGTCTTTGTGCTCATGGGTAACAAGTACACCCCCAAGACTTGAAGTCTCGAAATTAACGCCCTGCTGTATCTGTTTGAAACTGATACCACACTCTAGGAGTAGAGGGGTGCTACCATCTGTAATGTGATAGCAATTCCCCTTACTTCCTGTTGCTAGAGTTTTGATTTCAATCATTAGAAACCTGGTCCATCAGTGAATGATGCTTGCTGTTGTTGTTCTTGTGCTGGTTTTTGAGGTACTTCTACAAATTCAGCTTCCTGAACAGTCGCAGCAGGTTGTGCCTTAATATCTAATTCTTCTGTATTTGCATTTTGCTCAATTTCTTGTTTTACTTCTTCGATATCTCCCATGTCTTTAACAGTGGGTTCGTACTCGCTTTCAGTTGATCTATTTATTGCATCAATCAATAAGTCGCTATCATCAGATGTATTAATAAAGGCTTTGGCTGCACGATTAATAACTGTACGTTTTGCCATTTCTTGAGGGAACTTTTTATGAACAGATTGAGATGTTTTACTTTGCCCCCATGATGCTTCGATTTCTTTCTTTGTCATAACCGTTAATATTTCTTCACTTTCCGTTTGAACGACTGCATACGCTCCTAAAATGTCTTTGTCACGATTTTCAAATGATGTTTTATGGCTAATTAAACGTTCGCGGCCATGATAGTTTTCGTAATCGAATACATCATCTTTATAAATAACATTCGCCCAAATATCCTTTACATTGCTTAAGCGTTTAAGTACAGCTTGTGTACCAAAGTACGAGCGAAGCATCTGTAACTGAGTGCCATACACTACGAAATAGCATTGTGTTTTCGCTGGGCTTAAACCCTGTACTGTCATATCTAATAACGAGTTAGCGACAGATTCCTTAGTACATACTTCTAATGCGGGTTTACCTGATTTATCTTTAACTTCTTGCAGTTTAAAAAATGCAGATTTTAATGCATTACTAGCGTTATAATTTTGCGGAATTACTAACCCTTCTTTTTGTAATTCTCCTAATTTGCTGTTTACGCTATCTGTAATGTCCTTTTGAATAATTGCTAATTGATTCGTCATTATTAAATTGCCTCCTTGTATTCAATTGGTTCTAATTCAACACGTAACTGCTTGTCTTTTTCGGAAACCACCAAACTGATAAGTTGAGTTTCCACATCTATAAACTTGGTTACAGCCTCGGCGTTGTCCACAAAAATAGGTGCTAGTATGCCATAATGCGCTGACAGTGTATTAATGATGTCTAAGCCAACATTAATTTTCGCTGCATTGTTAAGGCCAGTGCCGTATGGTACACCTTTAAATGTCGTTTCACATACTTCGTTTAATCCACCATTTACTTGTGTATCAAATAGCTTGAATCGAGCATATTTGAACTTGCTGTTAATGCGTTCAGTGAGCATGTTTACTTTTGTTCGGATAAATTCTTCAATTAAGAATGTTGTTTGCTCTAGCTTTTCGTACTCTTGAGCAAGTTTCACCTGTTGATCTTCAAGCTCAATAATTCGCTCTTTACTAGCTTCAATGTTCGCATGCTGAGATAATGCATTGTTGCAGCCGTTACGAATGAACTTCAATTTCTCTATTTCTTCATCGATACCAGCAACGGCTTCATGAGCATGCTCGTTTAACTGCTTAATTTCAGCTTGTAACATTTCAATTTGTAGAGTGATAGATTTGTATTCATCAGTGACTGTCACATCTGGCACCGATGTCTGAGCTTGTTGTAACTTATCTTGATATTTACTTAACTCTTTCTGCGCTGTTTCTAGCTTGTTCTTAGCAGCATCCAATTCCATATTCGCGCTAAAAATATCTTCATTTACTTCGTTGTGGCGATTTACTTTTTGCTCTTTTTCTTGTGCTAAAGTTTTTCCCTTTTCATTTACAGCAGATAACCTACGAGCCTTTTCCTCATTGAACTGCGCTTGAGCTTCATTTCGAGCAGCCTCAACTTGTTCCTGAGGTAGTTCTTGTTTACATGTAGGACACTCGCATTTATCCTCATATTCAAACTGAGTGTTATTGTGATGCGCCCAATCTTTACGCAACTCAACTAGCTGGTTTTCTGTACGCTGAATGTCATTAGATAGCTGTTGTAACTCATTTTCTTTCGAGTTTTTGTAGTTCTCTTTATGTTTAATTTCAGATTGAATAATTTGTACGTTGCCTTGCGCTTCCTGAACACGCACTTGTAGCTTGTTGATTTCTTGCATGCTATCAGATTCAAACGTTCGTTTAAGATCAATGCGTTGCATTTCTAATTCTTGCAACTGGTGTTGTTTATCAAGAACAGAAGATCCATTTTTCACACGGATTTTTTGTTGGTGCAGTTCATCCATATCAGCTTCGATTTGTTCAACTTGTTGACGCATTTTTTCAATGTCTACAGTCGTTTCTGGCATCATTTTATTGATTTCATCAATGCGCACTGGAATCTTTTCAAGCTCGTCATTGATATGTTTCTTTTGGCTAGTAATGATTTTTTTCATATCCTCCATTGTCTTGCCGTTAAGAAGGTCATTTAGTTTAGCCAGTGATTTATTTGATGCAATCACATCTTCATCTGAAATGTCACCGCAGATTTCAATAAGTAAGGCGCGACGATCTTGCCATTTCATTTGTTCATTAAAGTAAGTAGGTGATGTTAGAAGCTTGAATACTTCTTCATCTACAATGCTTTCAACTTTGGCCGTATAGTCCTTTTTAGACATTGGTACATCATCTACAAAATGTTCAACCACATGCCCTGTAAACTCAGCTACAGCTTGACCACGTTTTTTAGTCCACTTCTCTTTGTAAACTTTCTTCAAAGTCACTGGCACCCCATCGATTAAGAATGAACCTTCAACCGTATGCTCCAGGTTATGTCGTTCAGTGCCATCACCGTTTAAAGTCTTGATAGCAAAATCCTTTTTGTTGTTGCTATCCTTATCGAATAACAGCCATAAGAACGCATCAAATGTTGTAGTTTTACCTGCCTCGTTGTCGCCAAAAATCTCTGCATTGCCACCGTCTAATTGAATATCTAGTGATTTAATGCCCTTGAAATCACGTAATTTTAAAACTACCAACTCAATTTTCTTCATCTTTTTTGCCCTCCTGTGGTATGATGATGTAAATATTTATTTGTTAAGGCCACTGTTCGCGCAGTGGTTTTTTTGATGGCTTTTCCCATCAAGCAGCTTGTAAATTCCAAAGAGGAAACGGCTAACCAACCATTTACAAGCTGCTTGACGGAAGCGAGTTTCGACTCGCAAACGTCTTTAATTTATTTGAATGAATCGACTACTGATTTGAATAGCGCATCCTTTGTACGCTGGTACTTCGGCAACTCATCGTAACGCATAATACATGGATGAGTTTTTAACTCTGGATTTTTTTCTTTGCCATAAACCCAACCTTCATCTAGCTTTTGTTTTAACCAGTTCTCGTGGGACATTTCAGGTGTCACATCATTTTCAATGTGGTATTGAACTCCGTTGATGGCAGATGACTTCTGCCATTCTGGCGCATCTTCCCAACTAGATTGTGAGAAATCATTTTGACTTTCACAGTAAGCTTTGTTCACGTTGTGACAGATTTTTGCGATTAGTTCGATATTCATTTAATTACCCCCGTGTGTTATAATGAACTTGTATATGTTGTCGCTGTTTAATCGTTGCATCCGATTAAGCAGCTTTTTTATTTGCTTTCTTTTCAAGCAATAATCTACGTTGCTTCTTGTTGAGATGTAACCAATCCCCTGCACTAATGAACATTCATATTCACCACTTTCTGATTGATATTAAGCGCTCTTTTAACGTGATCCTACACCACGCTTTAAACTTGAACATGTCTCGGTACCACCTCTGCGTTAATGCCTTTTCCTACATATTTTAGAGCCAGTAAGTGCAACTCTTTTTGACCTTCTAACTGTTGAATACGAATAATAGAATTTTGCATATCGCGACCACGTTCAGCAGCTAACTCGTATCGTCCATTTTGTGTATACACAGCGATTTCTTTTATTAAGTCATCAATACAAGCTTTTTCTTTGATGATTTGATCGTTGATTCGTTTTAAAGCATCCAATTGAATAATCCTCCTATAAACATTGGCACCATCGGCATTAGTTGAGTTACTGCATTTACAGTATCCATTCCAAACAACATTGCTGCGGCAGGCATTTCAGAATTAGTTATGTTTATCCACTTCAAGAAAGTTGATAAATCCAATACCTTCCTGCCACTTTCATATTTACTTACGCATGATTGCGTTATATTTAATTCTTCCGCGATATCCTCTTGAGTCATTTTGGCTTTCTTGCGAAAGAGTTTTAACATTTTTGCGTGTTCAAGTGCATCGAACATAAAAAGTCCTCCTAAATATTCTGAATCGGAATAAATTCCATTGTGGAATACAAATTTCTCCCAAGTTAACTTAATATAGTGATAAGAGGTTGATTTGCCCCAACCTCTTACTAGATTGGTAGTTTGACAGAGGCCATTTGCCCTGGCCTCTCCTATGTTTTTGGCTGTTGTTTCAGCCATTTAAGTAAAAATTCACTTGCTTCTTTTGCTGGAATCATCCATTTTGTACCTACTTTGTGCCTTGGGAAATCTGGCAAAAAGAAGAATGTTTCTAAAACAAAACTACGAGACATACAGGTTTTTTCGCATAAAGTTTTTAAATCCCAAAAAACAAATTCAGATTCAATGGTTTGTAATTTAGCTTTTATCTCGTCTCGCGCAATATCTAACACTTGCTGTTCATCAATTTGGACTTGAATCATGAATAACACCCTCCGTTTTGATAATTTGAGAAGTTTATGATACTTTTCTAGGAACCCAAGATCGAATATAATTTAGAACGGTTTGTAATTCTTGACGTCGAACATCTTTATAGCTTGCTACAGCAAAACGATCTTTTATTTCGCGATGTAATTCACGAAACAGTTTCGGACGGATTGTAGCATCTTCTTCAATGTCATAAATTTTTATCGCGACTTCCTTTTGAACTGCCCGTTGTTCACCAGATGTTAAAGTAATTTGTTCTTCAACTTTTTCATTGATCATTGAAAGTTCTTTACGGATTTCATGTTGTTCAAGTTTAATTGCATGTGTATCCTCAACTAAATCAGCAGTTGTTCGTAAAACAGTTACTAGTGCTTGGTCTTTAGATAATGGAATAACATTTTCTTTAACAGTGTAATACTCGTCTACTAACATTTCGTAAGCATCCCATGCTTTATCTGTATTTAATGATTTAGCATGTAGCCATGCGCCTTTTTCAGTCCAAAGATAAAGTTTATTTATATTTGGTGCGACACCTAAATTTTCGAAGTTGCGTTTGAAAGACCTTAATTCTTCACCTTGAAGTAAAATGAAATGTTTCCCTTCTTTATAACGAGCTTTATTGTTGTTGAAATTTTGTTGGATTAATTTATCCTCTGTTTCGTAACTCTCTGATAATTGATTTGTTGTTAATAAACGACGGTTGTCGTGTACGATAATTTGCAATGGATTCATAGTAATCCTCCTATTTAATATTATTTTAGACGAATCGTCCATTAAGAAACATTTATTTTAGACATTTCGTCCAATTTATCTTTAAAAAAAATGTCATCAACACTACAGTTAAATATTGCAGCTATTTTTCCTGCAAGAACAAAGTTTGGATTTCTAATACCACTTTCTATTTTGTAATAGTGTGAAGTAGAGATCCCTAACATATGAGATATTTTTTTCACACTTAATTTTTTCTTCTTCCGAAGATCTTTTAAATTAGTTCTCATGTTTCCACCTCGTTTCACTTGGACTATTTGTCTCTTGAGTTAAATATAATGGACAAAACGTCCAAAGTCAACTATTAATTACACATTTTGTCCAAAAATAATTATTTATTGGACAATAAGTGTAAAATCTAATAAACAGTATAAAAAAGGAGAGCTCTTATGTTTCATGAAAGATTAAAGAAGTTAAGAGAGAGTGAAAATATTTCTCGTGAACATCTAGCTAATTCATTAGGGATTACATATTCCGCATTATCGAAATATGAGACTGGCAAAAGAGAGCCCGGCCTGGAATTATTACAAAAAATCGCGACCCACTTTGATGTAACTACTGATTATTTACTGGGAGTTACTGATAATTCTAAACCAACAGATTACAAATTAGCTGGAATCTCAGATGAAGATTACAACAATTTAAGTGCATATCAAAAAGAAGTAATCGATTTCTTTATAACTAGAGAAAATTTATTCTTTAAAAATCAGCCAGAAAATATTCTTGATGCCTTGGAACAATTCGAAATATATTACGAGGTATGGAAAAAACAACAAGGAAATAAGAAGTGATTTTCGTTCTTATATAGACTTTCTGAACATTTTAAAAATTCGCCTTTTCAATGGTGAATTTTTTTGTTAACATCATTAGAACATACGTTTGCAAAAGAGGGATGTTATGACTTTTGTTTATACTCATTTAGAAGATTACATTAGAGAACTATACACCGGAATCGGAGTAACAAAACCAAAACATTTAGACCCACGAATAATTGCTCCTAAGCTTGGCTTTATAGTAATTTATTTACCTTGTGACTCAGTAAGTTATGACAACGTAATTTATATAGATTCAAGAATACCAGAAGAGGAACAATGGCAAGAGTTTTGTCATGAATTAGGCCATATCATTTCACATTCTGGCAATCAAACAAAAACACACTATTTATTTAGAGAGTACCAGGAATGGAAAGCAAATAACTTTGCCTTTCAAGCTTGTGTACCTACATTCATGCTTAACCAAATAAAACTGCCTGCAAATGAAGAAAGGGCTATTAATAAAATTCAGATGATATTTAAAGTTGATTACGATTTTGCTAAAAAAAGATTAGATCATTACTTAAATAATCACTTTCCTGAAAAATATTTTTTTGTCATTTAAATATAAGAGGTGATATCGTGGCTTACTTCCGTAAACGTGGCGACAGTTGGGAATATCGTATCAAATACAACGATGCTGGAAAGCAAAAAGAAATATCAAAGGGTGGTTTTAGAACTAAAGCAGAGGCAAGAGCAGCAGCCGTGTTAATAGAAGAAAAACTAGTTATAGGCGGAATAGATAAATTAAGAAAAGGTGAGATTCTTTTTGAAAATTGGTTAGAAACATTTACTAAAATGCATAACCAACATAGAAGAGAATCAAGTAATATATCAGCAAAGAACGGACAACTTAAATTACTTGATCGATTCTCGGGTTACAAATTGAATAAAATTAAACGTACCGACTATCAATTGTTTATTAATGAATTATTGTTTGACCACGATTATGCAAAGAACACTGTAGACCGCATTCATGGTGAAATGATGGCAATAATTAATAGTGCTGTTGAACATGATGAATTAGAGAAAAATTTATTAAGAGGCATACAAATTACTAAAGATGAAGAAGAAGAAAAAACGGTATTTTTAAATAAACAAGAGGTTAAACAATTATTAAATGCGGTAGAAAACGAAGATATCTACAAACGTGCAATGGTTATCACTTTGCTACATACAGGATTACGTAGTGGTGAACTTTTAGGATTATTCTGGTCAGATATTGATTTTGAAAATAAAACTCTTACAGTCGATCGGCAGCGTACCAGACTTGGTTTAGGTCCTCCAAAATCCAAATCTAGTTATCGTACAATTACTATAGAAGATGATTTAATTAATGAATTGCTGGCATACAAGGAATGGCAAGAAGAAAACGAAAAGAACGATAGCAATTACATTAAATCTAACTATGTTTTTGTAGACGATAATGGTAAAATGTTTTATCAAACAAAACCACAAGATTTAATGAAGAATTTACTTAGGTACGCTAAGTTAACGCCAAGAAAATCAACTCATTTACTTCGCCATACTCATGCTGTTATGATGTTAGAAGCTGGTGTAGATATTAAAACCGTTAGTACAAGATTGGGTCATAAAAATATAGACATCACGGCTAACACATATTTGCACGTTACACCTGAACACGAAAGAAATGGTCTCAAAAAATTTGAAGATTACCTCAAAAATTAAACTTCAGGGGGCAAAAAAGGGGCAAAACAACAATTTGCCCCAATAAAACCCTCTTATATCAACACTTCTGATAACCTACCCAATAATCACTCGTTCTTTTGGATAGTGGTATTTAGATTTTTTCCCTCTACCTCCACCACCTACTGAATATAAGAATGATATTAAGCCCACTCGCCCTATAAACATTAAAATAATAATGATTATTTTACCAACTGCTGATAAGTCTGATGTAATTCCTAAAGACATACCACATGTACCGAACGCAGATGTTATTTCAAAAATAATTTGGATAAGTGTTGCGTGCGGTTCCGTAATTAGTAATATAATTGTGGCGATTAACACCATAAAACACGCCAATAGGATAACGACAAATGAGCGGAAGACATCTATTAAATGAATTTCTCTTCCAAAAATTTGAATATCCTCTTTTCCGCGTGCAAACATTATTAAAAATAATATGGCAATAGCGAAAGTTGTCGTTCTTATCCCACCACCCACAGAGCTTGGGGATGAACCAATAAACATTAAAAAACTCATAAAAATATCGGTTGCTTCACTAAAGGATGTTACATCATATGTTGTAAGTCCCGCTGATCGCGTAGATATTGAATGGAACATAGCTGAAAAGATTGCTTCATGCCAAACCATCCCTTTAAAGGAGTGGAATGACTCAAGCAGTAAAATAACGAGAGCCCCAACTATAAATAAAATTGCATAGGTAGTCGTTGTTATTTTAGTAAAAAGACTAAAGCGGAAATTGGCATGACGATTAAGCAAAAATGATTTGACTTCTATCAGCACTGGGAAGCCAATTGCTCCAAGTACAATTAATACCATCGTGATAAGCTGCACAAAATAATCATTATGAAATGGCAATAAACTCATCCCAGTAATATCAAAGCCACCATTTGTAGTGGCAGAAACAGCAGCAAAAACGCCATGTATAAGAGCTTCTTCAAATGTATCAAAATAATTCATAAAATGAGCCGTTAAAATAATAGCCCCTGCTAATTCAATACCGATTAAGATTTTTAATATTTCTCGTATTAGCTGAACAACACCCGATAGATTGTATTGATTATGATCAATCATAATTAATTGCCGTTCGCGCATACCGATTTTTTTGCCGACAAGTAACCAAACAAAAGTACCTAGCGACATAATACCGATAGCCCCGAGCTGTAAAATCACAAGTACCATAACAAGTCCAAATGTTGTATAGGTCTCGGAAATATTGAAAGTTGTTAAACCCGTTACACTAACAGCACTGACTGCGGTAAATAAACTATCTAAAAAGGACACTTCCACACCCGCTCGATGGACACCAGGGAGTCGTAACAATAGGAAGGAAATTGCTATTGCTATGAAATAATAAGACACAAGTGCCTGAAACGGTGTGATTTGTCTATTTGATGATTTTTTCCAAGGCACCCCATCAACTCCTTCCATTTATGATGCCAAACTTAATAGATATTAGTATAGAAAAAAACGATGAAAAAAGAAAGGGGTTATAAATCGTATCAAATACAAAGTAATGAATATATAAAGCAAAAATCCGCATAGACTTTCAAAAAAAGCAAGCGCACTGACCCTGCTATTGTAGCGAGCGATGTGGCTCGTGCGTTGCCCGCAGAAAGAATGCGGATTAAATCGTTCCATTATAAAATTGTCAGGCGATTATTATGCTTGTTTTTTATTACGAACACCTACTAAATAGCCAACAAAAGCAATCGCAATTAATACAACCCAGAAAGTTAATTCCCAGCCTGTTGAATGTGGGAATTCTTCAGGTAAAATACCCACTTTTTCATGAGCTAACGTTAATACAACAAGTTTAACTCCTACCCAGCCAACAATTAAAAACGCTGCTGTTTCAAGTGAAGGATAGTCGTTTAAAATTTTTACAAACCATTGCGCCGCAAAACGCATCATAATAACACCAATAAAGCCACCTAACAACATAATAATAAATTGTCCGCCATTAATGCCACCAATATCAAAATTACCTAAGTGCGGAAGCGTTACGGCAATTGCAACTGCAGCAAGCATTGAATCGATTGCAAATGCTATATCTGCAAGTTCTACTTTTAGAACAGTCATCCAAAAGCCTGATCCTTTTTTTACAGTAGCATCATCATTGTCTTCTTCCTCATCTTTGCCTTTTCGTAAATCATAAATATTTTTGGCTGACATAAACAATAGATAAGCCGCTCCAATCGCCTGTATTTGCCAGTAATTAACTAATACTGTAATAACAAAGAGCGCAGAGAATCGGAATATTAATGCACCAAATAATCCGTAAAAAAGTGCCTTCTTTTGTTGGTCATGCGGTAAGTGTTTCACCATAACAGCCATAACTACTGCGTTATCTGCTGCTAGTAATCCTTCTAATACAACTAGTACGATCAGTACCCAGCCATATTGTAATAATATTGCTTCCATTCTCTGTTCCTCCTTTAAACTCTGTATACCCAAAATTGCGAGCATTTACTAGTCAAATGAAAAAGAAAAGACCCCTGCCTAAGAAGAAGGCAAAGGTCTTGCTAAGCAAATTTAATTGGTTACTTCTTACAAACCAGCTATCGGTTATTGCACTTTTTGCAAAGTAACACCATTTGCTATCACATCCGATGGCATTATGCCACGTCATGACGAATGTGAAACCAGATGCATCGCTCGCATCTGCTAGCTACTCCCCTTTAACAAAATGTCTAAGGATATTTCTTTTGTTCGTTTATTATATCACTATCATTTAATACTGACAAAGAAATCCATTATTTAATTTGAATATGATAGTTTTCATCTTCTTTATGCGCTAGATAAAAATCTACCATCTTTGGCATCGTTTGTATAAAATCAGGGCATGCTATATTTCCCTTTTGCAATATAGCAATTGCTTCTGTTGTATCAAAAGTTGCATGCCATGTTAAGTAATCTAAAGTTTCTTGCTCAACCCCTAATTTTTTGCGAATAAACGGCACTTGTAACGATTTTTTTGCTAGTGCTAAAGGAAAACGTCCTTTCGGATAATGATTTGTCAATAATTTCACCATTGTCCGGTATACCTCTTGTACAGGGTGAGGATTAGGATCTGTTAAATGTAATGTTTTCCCTTCAGCACTTTTCTCATCCACTAAAAACGTAGAGGCATTGATAATATAATCGACAGGCACAACATTAATAGCTGAGCTAGACATCCCGATATAAGGTATAATCGGCAACCATTTTAATTTATCAACCATATTCAAAAAGAAATACGGCCCATCAAATTTTATTGTTTCCCCTGTCACAGAATGCCCTCGCACAATGCCTGGTCGGATAATCGTGATAGGTACCTCCGACTTTAAATCTTCCACACGATGCTCTGCTTCATATTTCGTTTCCTCATAGTAGTTTTTAAATGCCTTCGGACGAATCAATTCATCTTCCCGTAATACCCCTTCTCTTGTTCCAGCAACATACGCAGTACTAAAATACATATAACGCTTAAGATGAGGCAATGTTCGTACAAAATCATTGACCATCGCAGTTCCATGCACATTGACCTTCCAAGCAATATCTCGTGGAACGGCTAAGTCATAAATCGCTGCCAGATGCCAAAACACTTCAATTTGAGGTACGATTTCCTGAATTATTTGATTGGCCAATCCTAAATTGGGTAGCGTGATGTCTCCCTCAACAATCTGTATTTCGGATTGAGGATAGTCTACTTCAATCTTGCTTTTTTCAATCATTGCCTTTGGATATTGCCCCGCCAAAACAATGGCGATAACCTTTTGTGTTTTATTTTTTTGAAATAATTCTCGAATTAATTGACTTGAAATAAACCCTGGAAACCCCGTAAAAAAATGAACACCCATCTCCCAGTTCCTCCCCGTATTTAAGGCAATTTTCTAGTTTCTTTATCCATTAAGCTATACACAGCTGGCACAATATATAATGTCAGCAAAGTCGATGTAATCAGACCACCTATTACAGCGATACCCATCGGCTGATTCATCTCGGTACCTTCGCCAATACCAAGCGCTAGTGGTAGCAATCCTAATATCGTTGTTAATGCTGTCATTAAAATCGGGCGAAGTCGGTCTTGTGTAGCAAGTAAAATGGCATCATACGCCTGCATACCTTGCTGCTTTTGCTGATTAATATAATCGACCAGCACAATACCATTATTCACAACAATGCCAACAAGTACTAAAACGCCAATAACAGCTGTTACACCTAGCAGTGTTTTCGTCGCAAACATTGCCATCGCAACACCTATAATCATAAGTGGTACCGTAAACATAATAACGAAAGGATATTTAAACGACTCAAACTGCGCCGCCATCACAATGTAGACTAGCACTATGGCGAGAGCAACTGCTAAAAGCATGTCATCAATTGCACTATCATATAACTCTCGATCCCCACTAAACACAACTTGCGTTTCAGCAGGCAAATTCGCTTTTTCAAGTGCGTGATCGACCTTTTTAGAAATGCCCCCTAATGACTCCTTGGCTTTATAATCAACGAAAAATGCAACTGCTGCAGCTTGATCGGAACGTCTAATGGAAACTGGTCCTTCTTGTATGGATACGTTAGCGATTTCATCAAGCTTAACAAATAGACCTGCAGGTGAACGTAGCTTCATTGCCTTTAAAGCGTCCATACTTTCATTAAACGCCTGTCCAAAACCGGTATACACCGATAACACCGTTCCACCATCATCAATCATCTGCGTTGTCAACTGCCCTTTTGTCATTTGATTGACCGTTTGGGCTATTTGAGCCGGTACAAAACCATAATCCTTCGCTTTTTCACGATCCACTTCTATCTGAATCTCTTGTATCGTTTCGTCTAAATCAGTCAAAACATTTGTGACTGCATCTATACGACTTAGTTCGTGCTGTACTTTCTCAACTGATGCATATAAACGTTGTTCATTGGAATCTGTTAGTCGGAATGTCAATGTATTTGGAGCTGAACCAGATGATGTAGAAACATTAAATGTAATTTCTGCTTGCTCCCCTAACTCATTATTTAGTTCCCTTTCCACCTCTTCTACAAACTCAAAAATGGAGCGCTTGCGATCTGCAAGTGGTACTAGCTTGACGTAAATTTCTGCTTGATTTGCACTTGTTTGTCCACGGGATTGAGACTGTTGAGTACCCCCGATTAGGCTAACATAAACATCAACATCTTGTTCTTCTTTTAAACGATTTTCAATGGCCGCGACTACCTTTTCTGTTTTTGTTATCGCAGCCCCTTGGTCAAGATTTACACTAATAGAAGCAAAACCTTCATCTGTTGCTGGTAAAAATTCTGTCCCTATTTTCGATAACCCAAAGAGCGATAAGCCAAAGAGCACGATTGCCGACAATATGACCAACAAGCGATGCTGTAATACCCACACTATAGACGCATTGTAGCGCTTATAAAATGAAGATGTCTTGCGAATTTCATTGATATTATGATCTTTCATTTTTAACAAACGACTTGCCAGCATAGGTACAACTGTTAATGCCACTGACAATGAGGCAATTAAACTAAAGGAAATGGTAAGTGCAAATTCCGTAAATATTTGCCCAATTAAGCCTTCAATAAACATAACTGGAATAAACACAGCAATCGTTGTTAATGTAGATGCTGTTATAGCTAGTGCTACTTCCTTTGTTCCTTGTTTTGCTGCTTCTATCGGTTCCTTGCCAAGTCCTAAATGCCGTTCAATATTCTCTATTACTACGATGGCATTGTCGACAAGCATCCCAATACCTAATGCTAATGCACCTAAGGTCATTATGTTAAGCGTAAAATCAGCAAAATACATTAACACAAATGTGACAATAACCGAGTACGGGATGGCAATCCCAATAATAATTGGGCTTTTCACACTACGTAAAAAGACAAATAACACAAGCATAGCGAATAAGCCACCTAGCAATAATGAAGAACCGATATTACTTATTGCTAAATCTACATAATTTCCTTGATCGACTAATACGTCTGCTGATACACCTTTATATTGCTCCTTCGCTAGTAAATCATTTAAAGCTTGTTGAAAGGCTTTAGATACTTCAGCAGTATTGGCGCCAGACTCTTGCAAAACGGACATTAGCACAGCCGGATGATCATTAGCACGCGTTTCTGTTATTGCTTTTTGCTCTGTGCGCTCGACCGTTGCTACATCTCCCACCGTTAATGTTTGACCATCTATAGGATTGACGGATACGATTAAATCTGCAATATCTTGTGGTGTAGTTAACGTACTAATAATCCTTGTCGTCAACATTTTGTCATCCGCAGCTAATACTGGCTCTCCAGGAAGTGAGACATTATTCGTTTGAATAATTTGAATAATATCTGCTTGGGTTAAGCCCTTTGCTATTAGTTTTGATTCATCCAATGTTACTTGTACTTCTTCTACCAATTTGCCAGAAACATTGACACTTGCAACCCCTTCTGTACGACGAAGCTCTTTTTCCAGTGATTCTGCCAATACGCGCACATCCACTTGGTCATTTTCTGCGCGTAAGGAAAGTTGAATAATTGGAAACTGTGACGGGTCAAATTTCAAAAAATTTGGCTTTTGTGCATCGTTTGGTAAAGGTGTCATATCAATACGTTGCAAAATATCTAATTGAACATCCTCAATATTCGTCGTCCAATTAAACTCTAGCACAATTAAATTTGAACCTTCCTGCGAAGTAGATTGTAGTTTTTTTATGCCTGGCAAGGTGGCCAATGCCGCCTCTAAAGGTTTTGTTACCTTTTCATTTACTTCCGTCGAACTCGCCCCAGGATATGACGTCACAACGACACCAATAGGGGGATTTAATTCGGGAATTAATGTAATTGGGATTTTTAACAATGATACGCCACCTAAAATAATAACGAGTAGCATTGTAACAAGTGTAAAAACAGGTCTTTTAATTGAAAAGTTGCTAATGTTCATGTATTTATACTCCTTTTCTTTCTCTTCTTTCCTATGATAGCCGAAAAGGGAGTTTTTTTATAAAGTTTTACATTATATTGAAACAATTTCATATTAGTGCCTCGTAATGAAAGTTCGAATATTCTAATGGAGCGAAAGGTGGCGACTCCTGCGGGAAAAGCAAGCGAACCGAGACCCTGGACTGAGCGCAGCGAAGGAAGCGGCTCGGTGCTTGCCCGCGGAAAGCGCCACCTGTAGCGCAATGTTGCTAGTACACATATTCACTAACGTTTCTTTATATTGTATATATTCTACACCAATCTCTTATTTTCCTTGTAAAAAAACACGAATCGATCCTCTGTCGATTCGTGTTTCTTTTTATAGCAGGCTATATAATTTGATGTTTTCGTTTTTATCTGCGAACCAGCGCATAGCAAACTCATTTTCAAATAGAAAAACAAGATTGTCAAAGCGGTCTTTAACAAGCATTGAACGACTTGAAGACATTGACTCTTTGACATCTTCTTCATTTTCAATCCAACGTGCCATTTTCGAACCAATTGGCTCCATTCTCACTTCAACATTGTATTCATTTTTCATGCGGTGTTCAAATACTTCAAATTGTAATTGACCAACTGCACCTAAAATCACTTCTTCTGTATGAAGTGTTTTGTAATATTGAATGGCACCTTCTTGCACTAATTGCAATATCCCTTTATGGAATTGCTTAGATTTCATGACGTTTTTCGCCGTCACACGAACAAACAACTCTGGCGTGAACTGCGGCAATTTTTCAAATTGGAATGTTTTCTTGCCACCTACGACTGTATCACCAATTTGATATGTGCCCGTATCATATAAACCAATAATATCGCCGGCTACCGCTTCATCCACTGTTTCACGGTCATCAGCAAGAAACTGTGTAGACTGTGTCACTTTAAAAGATTTACCTGTACGAGATAATGTCATATTCATACCACGCTCAAATTTACCCGATACGATACGTACAAAGGCAATACGGTCACGGTGTGCAGGATTCATATTCGCTTGAATTTTAAAAATAAAGCCTGAAAACTCTGGATGCTCCACTGGATCAATATACTGCTCATCTTCTGTAATACGAGGTTGAGGAGTTGGAGCAAAATGTAAATAAGTTTCAAGGAATGTCTGCACCCCAAAGTTTGTTAAAGCCGAACCAAAGAACACAGGTGTTAATTCGCCACGACGGATTTTTTCCTCTGAATAAGCATTTCCTGCTTCATTAAGAAGCATAATGTCATCCATCGCTTGTGAGTAATAAGACGTTACTTTCATCGGATGGTCAATTGCTAACTCACCATTTTCATCGATCGGTAAGAATCGCTCCGCCTCTTCTGTACGGAATTGCTCAATACGTTTATTATAACGGTCATAAATACCAAGGAATTCTTTCCCCATACCGATTGGCCAGTTCATAGGGTATGCATGAATACCAAGCACCTCTTCAAGCTCTTCAATTAGCTCTAATGGCTCTTTCCCTTGACGGTCTAATTTGTTAATAAATGTAAAGATAGGAATACCACGCATTTTACAAACTTTAAATAGTTTTAATGTCTGTGCCTCAATCCCTTTAGCGGCATCTACAACCATGACAGCACTATCTACTGCCATTAGTGTACGATACGTATCTTCTGAGAAATCTTGGTGCCCTGGTGTGTCCAAAATATTGATGCGCGAACCACTATAGTCAAACTGCATAACAGAAGATGTGACCGAAATCCCACGTTGCTTTTCGATTTCCATCCAGTCGGATGTAGCAAATTTCCCTGTTTTCTTACCTTTTACCGTACCAGCGTCACGAATGGCACCGCCAAAAAGTAAAAGCTTTTCCGTAATCGTCGTTTTCCCAGCATCTGGGTGACTGATAATGGCGAACGTACGTCGTGCTAATATATCTTTTTCTAAATTTGAAGTCATCTCTTCATTCTCCTTTTTTCATACCTACTAATAATAAAAGAAGTCTTGCCTTTCGTACAACCTTTTTACATGAATTCCCCAAAAAGAAAACCCTTTAGTCACAGCTAAAAGGTTTTCCATAAATGAATTGCTATAAAAAAACAGCATAATGTTGTCGCACTGAGCTAAGTTCCATTGTAAATTTATACAAATTTCAATTGTCCAGCCTTAATCGCAATTTCAGCATCACTATGTGGATATTTCGTATTTTCAATAATTTGATAATCTTCATGGCCTTTACCAGCAAAAATAATCATATCCCCAGGTTCAGCTACTTCTATTGCATGTCGCACTGCTTCTGCTCTGTCTCCGATACATGCATAATTTTTATGCAACATTCCTTTTGCAAGATCACCTGTTATACTATCGTAATCCTCATAACGTGGATCATCTGTCGTTAAGATCACATAATCTGCTGCTGATGCCTTTTCAGCCATTGCAGGACGCTTTGATTTATCGCGATTACCACCTGTACCCACTAAGAAAATAAGCTTACCTTTTTTATAAGGCGTAGCTGCTGCAATAGCCTTTTCAATCGCATCCGGTGTGTGTGCATAATCGACAAAAATTTGCACCGGTAAATCGGAGCAGACTTTTTCCATACGTCCTTTAACTGGTGGAAGTTGCTCTATTTGTTCAATAATCGTATCCATTGAATAGCCTCTGCCATAAAAAGCAACCATCGCAGCAAGAACATTGTAAATATTGAACTCACCTAGTAAATGCATTTTAACAGGGAAGATCCCTTCAGGCATAATGACATCGAATGAAGTCATGTAATCATGGTATTCACAGTTTATGGCACGAAAATCTGCTGTCTCATTGTTTAATCCGTAAGTCCATACTGGGAATGGCGTCATTGCAGCATAGCGTTCTGACCAAGCATCATCAGCATTTAACACCACGAATTTATTTTTTTCTAAATCTTGTCCAAGTTGAGAGAATAATAAGCCTTTTGCATTCCCATATTCCTCCATCGTACCATGGAAATCAAGATGATCATGTGTAAGATTCGTAAAAATAGCAACATCATAATCGACACCTGCCAAACGGCCAAGTGCTAATCCATGTGATGATACCTCCATTGTCATTAAACGACAGCCTTCCATTTTCGCACGAAAAATCATTTGTTGTGTCGATAATGCATCGCTCGTAGTATTTGCAGATTCATATAAAATACCATTTAAATTAAAGCCTATAGTACCTGATAGTGCAGATTTCTCGCCCATGCCGTGCATTATATTTTGAATAATACCTGTTACAGATGTTTTACCATTTGTCCCTGTTACACCAATCATTGTCATATCCTTTGAAGGATAGTCAAAAAACTTAGCAGCCAACAAACCAACTGCACGATCTGTATCCTTCACAATAACTTGTGCAATTGCGTCTGCTAATGGTAGTTCACGTTCCGTAACAACAATTGTTGCACCACCCTCAACAGCTTTTTGTGCATAATTATGGCCATCTACTGTGTACCCTTTAATACAAACAAACATGCTGTTCGGCTGCACACTTCGAGAATCAATCACAATATCCGTCACTTGGTCTGGTAACACGCCAATTATTTTTTTCAAAGGTAATGCACTTAACAATTCCTCTGCATACATTTCATAGTCCTCCAATCAATCTCAACACTCATTCATCATTTCTTGTTTTTTCGACAAAAAATAACAATATGAATACCCCCACTAATCTAATGAATTTATTTTACTACTTATTCGCCTAGAAATGAAATGCCTCCTGTAACGTTTTTTAAATGAAAACGCTATCATTCAAAAAATCAAGCTGAATTTTCCCTATCTTATCAAAAATCGGCATTTATCGACAACAATGAATCATGTATTATGAGAATATCCTAAAAATTGAGGTGCTAAATTTGCAACAAATGGAATTATTACGTATGCGTAATGAAATTGTTTTGCTATTTTATGTGACAGCGATTTTTGCCTATAGCGTGCTCATTATGCTCAATATTTATAGTAGCCTCGAGGTACTAATTGGTATGATGTTCATTTTGTTTCTACCGTTATTAGCCGGAAAAGTTTTTAACATTAAACCAGTAGCAATGCAGTGGGTAATCATTATATCCGGGAATATGGCTATTATATATCTTAATATCGTTAGCTTTTCCTTACTTAATTTTATATGCTTTATTTTCTTTATATTATTAATAACGATTTATCAGTCGATTAAACTAAATACCCTTATTAGTATTATTTCTTTACTGGAAATTATAGCGCTATCTTTTTATCACCGTATTTCTACTGATTCCATTGGGCATTCTCAGTATATCGAAACCTTTATTTTCGTTGTATTGTTACTTACGATTATTGGTTGGATTCAATCTCGCCATTTACAACATTTTTGGTATAGACTCAATGAAATAAACTCACAAAAAAAACAAGAGTTGCTGTCACAAGAAGCCTATTTGCATTTATTTTTTCAGCATGCAAATGATTGCATCGCGGTTTTTAGTTTAGATAATCGTATCATTGATGTAAACCCTGCCTTTGAAGAAGTATACGGTTGGACAAGAGCAGAATGCGTTGGTAAATCCATCCCTCTTGTTCCTCCAGAAAATGTTTTAGAGGCGGAACAACGCTATGCAAGTTTATTAGAAGGAAAAAGCTTTAAGCTGATAGAAACACAGGATATGCGAAAGGATGGTACGGTTTTTGATGTAGAAATTTCACTTTCACCTATTTATGATCGTACAAATAAAATGATTGCGGTATCTGCTATTTCACGTGATATATCTTATAAAAAGGTCAATGAACAACTTTTACTACAATCAGAAAAGCTTAAATTGGCAGGTGAAATCGCTGCGGGGGTGGCGCATGAAATCCGCAATCCTATGGCCGTTATCTCTGGTTTTGTACAAATGATGAGTACCGAAAAAGACTCCACATGTTACGCTTATACGGAAATCATTCAATCTGAAATCGAGCGGATTAACTTAATTATTGGCGAATTTTTAGTGCTGTCAAAACCTCATGTCGAACAATTAAAAGTTGTATCAATTGATGAAGTCATCAATAACATTAGCCAATTGTTTCACCTTGAATTCCAAAAACATAACATCACTTTTTCAATGCACATCGTCAGTGATAATAATCGAATCCTTGCTAATGAAAATCAGCTAAAACAAGTATTCATCAATATTATTAAAAATGCCATTGAAGCGATTGAGGCGCATACAGCAAATGGAGAAATTATTATTTACATTGCTAAAGATGCTGAAGGTTTGAATATGGTGACAATTACAGATAATGGGGTAGGAATGTCAGAGGCATTGATTAAACGTATTTATGAGCCCTTTTATACAACTAAATCCACAGGAACTGGGCTTGGTATGCTCATTACAAACAAGATTATTCAGGAACATGGTGGAACTATTGCGATTGAAAGCAAAATTAACTGCGGAACAACGATTAAAATAAAACTGCCACAAGCAGAAAACTAAAAAGAAGGTGGTGTCTAAAGTCGATAGACACCTCCTTCTTTTTTACTTCATGATCGTACGAACAATCTTAACCTTTTGTTTATATGGCGGAAAAAGAACATTCGTTTCGAGCTTTGAAGATTTTTTTAATATTGATTTTGGATGTGTAAAATTTTCAAAGCTTGCCTTGCCATGATATGCATTCACCCCTGAAGGACCAACCCCTCCAAATGGCAAATGCTGATTTCCTACATGAGTTACCGTATCATTTATACAGCCACCACCAAATGGCAACTCATCTAAAAAGTATTGAATCGCTTTTTCATGTTCTGAGAAAAAATATGCCGCTAAAGGCTTGGGAAGTTGACGAATTTGATGAATAGCAAGACGCAAATCATCGTATACCATAACTGGTAAAATCGGTCCAAAAAGCTCATCTTGCATTGACGGACTTGACCACTTGACATATTCAATAATGGTTGGCTCAATATATAAGTCATCACGATCTGTTCGGCCACCATATGTAATTGTGTCTCGTTCCTCTACTAAAATTTGTTGAAGCCGATCAAATTGTCTTAAATTCACAATGCGACCGTAATCAGGGCTTTTGAGCGCATTTTTTCCGTAGAAAGAACGAATCGTATCCTTTAACAACTTCATAAATCGATCATAAACGTCTTTATGGACAAGTAAATAGTCTGGTGCTACACAAGTTTGACCAGTATTTGTGAATTTCCCCCATGCAATACGTTTAGCAGCCACTTCCAAATTAGCCGTTTGGTCAACAATGGCTGGGCTCTTACCACCAAGTTCAAGTGCAATCGACGTTAATCGTTCAGCTGCCGCCTTTGCCACTACTTTACCGACCGCTACACTGCCAGTAAAGAATATATAGTCAAATGAAGCGTGAATCAGTGCGTTCACTTCTTCCTTTTCTCCTTCTACAACACGAATATAGAAAGGCTCGAATGTTTCTTCAATGATTTTTTTCACGATATTAGCGGTATGCACAGACGTTTCTGATGGTTTTACAATAGCCGTATTGCCACCAATAATTGCGCCAATGAGAGGCTCAATAACTAGCTGAAATGGATAATTAAAAGGCCCGATAATTAATGTGACGCCATACGGCTCTCGAACAACAAAACTTTTCCCCATTTGAAGTTGAATCGGAGTTTTAACTGTTTCAGGCTTCATCCACTCTTCCAGATTTTTCACCATATAAGAAATACTTTCAAGGACAATACCTATTTCTGTTGCATATGCCTCAAACTCGCTTTTTCTTAAGTCTAAATACAATGCATTTAAAATTTCTTTTTCATACTTTAAAATAGTTTTCTTTAGTTTTATTAATTGTTCTTTGCGAAACTTTACATCTTTTGTAGCGCGAGAAAAATAAAATTGACGCTGCTCTGTAATCATATTTTCAACATCTTGTGGCGTAAAATTCATAAAAAAACACCCCTTTTTTTAAAATGCGATACATAGTTCTGTCTTTTTTGAAACAAACTATCTTTGACTATACGATACAACATTTAAGGTCAAAAATCCTCTTTCTGAAATAGGTGATGCTGTAAAAAAACAGAAATAGTAACTAAGGATGCCATGTTTTATTTTGAGATTCTCGGGAAATATACAACTACATATTAAATATCGAAACGGGGGCGTAGATAAATGACAACGACAACAGGAACTTGGTGGGAATCCATTTTTTCAGGAGCATTATCGCACGGTATATGTGAAGAGAAATTATTGTTATTACAAGATGAGGCTTTTTTATATCTTTCTACAACACCGGCGGATAAAGACTCGTTACTGGAAGAACCGGAAATAAATTAATAACAGCTAAATGAAAAAGGACGCCGAACGTAAACCTGCTCAGAAGAAGTGGTGATTCCTGTGAGAACCGCACACAATGTAAGATGCAGGCAACAACGGCATAGCAAAACGTGTTAGATTGATGGCAGTCAATCTAACACGTTTTTATTGTTAATTAATCGCTACAATGTTTTGTAATTTATTAAGTTCAGCTTCTAGTCGATTATTTGCATCATCCTCAATGGCAAAGTTCCCATTTTCTAGACGAATAATTTGTTTATCGACAATATATACGGAATGGGCAATATTTGTTGCACCTAATACTGCCAATATAGGCTTAAGAGCATATTCTAACGCTAGTAAATGGCCAATTGAACCACCAACTGCTATTGGTAAAACCGTTTTCCCAACCAATGCTTTTTGTGGCAATAAATCTAAATAGGTTTTTAAGATGCCTGTATATGATGCTTTATAAATCGGTGTTAAAACGACTACAATATCTGCCTCCTCGACCTTTTTATTTTCTGCTATAATGTCATCGTTTGCGTAGTTTGCTGTTATTAACGCATCAGCAGGCAGCTCATGTACATAATTTGTGTGTATTGTTACACTATGCGCGGTAAAAAATCGCTCAACCTTTTCTTGAATGGCCGTTACACGTGAATTCCTTGTATTGCTACCATTGATAATCACTACATTTGTCATATAGGACACTCCCTTTATCGTGTTTGTAATCAATTAAATCAAAGCGCCGCAATGGACGTTGCACTAAACCCTGTTTCCTGAAAACTACAAAGAGGCTTCTATTTACAGTCAACAAGAGAATTGTTGTGTAAAATAGAAGCCTCTAGATATCTAGTCAGCGCATTTAAATACCAAGTAATCATATAAACTTAATTTAACATAATATTTTACAAAGTCAATAAACTTTATTAGAATTTAGAAAATAATAAAAGAGTCGCCACAACTAACATGTGACAACTCTTTAAGATGTTATTGATGTATCGCTTTCCCAAATACAGCTTTTGCGGCATCACCAATATGCTCCGATACTGTTGGATGAGGAAATATCATGTCTGCCAATACTTTTACGGTACCTCCAGCATTTTTCGTCGCTAAAATGGCGTTGAGCATTTCGGTCGCACCATCAGCTACCACACACGCTCCTAAAATATACCCTTCCTCTTTCGTTGCAATAAGCTTAACAAAGCCTTCGTCATTGCCCTCCATTAACGCTTTTGAATTAGTGTTAATCGGCAGTTTTATCACAGTATACGCTTGTTCAACTTGATCTTCTAGCAAGCCGAATGTCGCAATTTCAGGATGTGTATAGACGCAACGAGGAATTAGTTCTTGGTCAATCAATGTGCGTTTTGCCCCTAAAATATGGTCTACAACATAGATACCCTCTGCACTAGCAGCATGAGCTAGCTGGTAGCCTCCAACTAAGTCACCAATGGCATAAATATGTGGTTGACTCGTTTCATAATGCTTATTTACAGCAATTAATCGACCATCAAAATCAAGTCCAAGCTGCTGAGCGATTTCCGTATTTGGGCGGCGCCCTGTAGCAAATAATAAGTGCTCGTATGTATAAATTCCTTTAGATGTATGAATTTCATTTCCATTAAAATGCTCAAATTGGAAATCGGTAATAAGCTCAATACCGAGTTTTTTCATCTTTTCTCGAATTATTGGTCGAGCATCAGGTTCTTCTGTCTGTAAAATATCTTCACTATGATTCAACATTCTTACTTTCGTTCCGAGTGGTGCCAAGCTAAATGCCATTTCCACTGCAATAACACCACCACCGATAATCGTTAGCTGCTGTGGAAGTTCTTCTATATCGAAAAAAGTATCCGTTGTATAATAAGTTGCGCTTTCTAAGCCTTTAAATGGTGGCACAAATGGCTTACTACCAGTTGCTAAAATTATGTCCTTCGCTAAAAAGGTCTCTTGATTTACTGTTACCGTTAAATCGGCAGCAACCATTGCCTCACCACGATAAAATGTAATGTGATTGCTCACGATAAAGTGTTCAATATTTTCTAAAAGCTCCTGGATAACAGCATTTTTACGCTGCATTAAGCGTGGGAAATTCACATTCAAAGCTGGCGTTTCAATGCCCCAATCATTGCCTCGTTGTATCTCCTGCACGAGCTTACTATGTTCTAACAAAATTTTCGATGGAATACAGCCAACATTATAGCAAGCTCCTCCCACTTTATCACGCTCTACTAAAGCTACTTTCATCCCACTTTTAGCTGCATGAATGGCTGCAACGTATCCCCCTGGACCTGCACCAATAATTGCAATATCAAATTGTTTCACTTTTTTTCACCTCATTTACCACCTTAACATTTACAAAATTTGAATGCAATTACATATAAGTCCACGTGAGTTACCCGCGAAATACTATACTTTACCCGCGATGCAAGG